>LSQX01329396.1_pt1 | contig 15487 bp, 15 predicted proteins | sample 654561 | NCBI WGS metagenome assembly LSQX01 (sample SAMN04489861, study PRJNA283612) | anaerobic digester metagenome | isolation source: 4 biogas reactors fed with cattle manure at either 37C or 55C with and... | place: Denmark: Kongens Lyngby | collected 2014 | reverse complement strand
ACACGCTGGGCTTTCTTTACCACCAGTCAGCCTTGGCTGCCGACCAGATTTTCAGAGGAAACAGTAAGTGAATCTAAGCGGCGTTTCATGGGCACATTGTGGAACACTTACGCCTTCTTCGTTTTATATGCCAATATCGATAAATTCGAAGCGCAGGACTATAACAGAGCTGAGTATGCTCAGAAAAGAACAGTGATAGATCACTGGATCCTGAGTCGCTTAAACAGCCTGATTAAGAATGTAGACACACGCCTGAGCAAAAATGACATCACCGGTTCAGCTCGTTGCTTGCAGAGCTTCTTGGATGAGCTCTCCAACTGGTATGTGCGTCGTTCTCGTGAACGGTATTGGGGTGCGGAGATGGACGATGACAAAATTGTCGCCTATCTGACGCTCTATGAAGTTTTGGAAAAATTTGTCCGACTAATTGCTCCTTTCACACCCTTCATCTCTGAAATGATTTATCAGAACATTGTTGTGGGGCATTTGGACTCCGCTCAGGAAAGTGTCCATTTTGAAGATTATCCAGAAGCCGACGAGAGCCTGATTAATGTGGAGCTGGAACACGACATGGATCTTCTACTCGACATTGTCGGCTTGGGACGAGCTGCCCGCAACCAGGCACAGCTGAAGATCAGGCAGCCGCTGTCTAAAGCTCTAGTCGTGGGCGATAGAGAACTGCCGCCCGAACTGATGGAGCTGGTCAAAGACGAGCTCAATATCAAAGCGATCGAATTTGGGGCAGAGGCTTCCGACTTGATCGATTACGAGTTCAAACCTCAGCTGCGTACTTTGGGCAAACTCATGGGCAAAGATCTGAATAAGGCACGTGAATTGATTCCGCAACTGCCCGGCCAAGAAACCGTGGCCGCGCTCAAACGCGGCGAAACGATCTCTCTTGACGTCGACGGCACAGTCTACGAATTGGCGGAAGAGGATCTCTTGGTCAGTGAAGTGCCTGCCGTAGGCTACGTGACGGAAAGCGAAGGCTCTCTGACAGTGGCTCTAGAAACAAAGCTCAGCGACGAATTAATCGAAGAAGGTTTCGTTCGTGAGATAGTCAGCAAGGTTCAGTCCATGCGGCGTGAGATAGACTTTGAAGTTACGGATAGGGTTGATCTCTTTGTCGCTGCCAACGAAAAGATGACTTCCTTAGTCACGCACTGGCAGGAAGAAATTCGCGATGAAGTTCTCGCCTCAAGTCTGACCTTCTTTACGGAAGAATCCGACTTGCCCCGGGATGCGCAGAGCAAAGTCTGGGATATCAACGGCGAGGAGATGACTTTCGCTCTCCGTTGTTCAGAGCAAAAGTAAAAGCTATGAATACAAATCAAGACAGGAAAGCACAAAGGAAGCGACTGCTTACTCTAGTACAAGGCGCGGTCATTGCGGCTCTGTATCTGGTGTCGACCTTTCTTACATCCGCCATTAGCTTCGGCATCGTGCAGTTTCGCATAGCCGAGGCCTTGGCGGCTTTAGCCATACTCTTTCCCGGTGCCCCGCTGGGGCTCTTCGTAGGTTGCCTTCTGGCCAATTTGCTCAATCCGGCCAGTTTGGGCATCATCGATATCCTCGGAGGCAGTATCGCCACCGGCATTGCTGCTTTATTGACTTATCGTTTGGGACGCAGCTACAGGCGAAGCTTGCGTGCTTACTTTCTGTCCAAGCAGGCAGCCGATCGCCCACGCCTGATCTCGCGTCTGATTCCGCTTTTGGCTCCGGTTATTATCAATGCCGTTGTCGTAGGCATCTATTTACCCTTTATTATTCAAGGGGCAGATCCGACCTTGCCTGTAATCCTCATATCGATGCTTTCGATCTTTATTTCGCAGTCATTCGCCGTCTATGCCTTGGGTTTACCCTTGCTGCTGGCCCTAGAACGTACTCCTGTCGCACGCGATGCGGTACTCTAGTAGGAAAGATAAATGTCACATTATTTTGATCCGAAGAAAAATGCCCCGCATTCATATCAGACTATTGAGGCTGAATTCGAGGGCCGAAAATTCTCTTTGCTGAGTGATTCACATGTTTTCTCCCGTGGAGCGATCGACTTTGGCAGCTCCTTGCTGATAACAACTATTCTGACGCAGGAAGAAAACCGCAAGCTCACTTTCTTAGATTTAGGAACAGGAATCGGTGTGGTTGGCGTAGTAGTGGGAACTTTGCGCCCGGAATTTGAACTGCTCCTGAGTGATGTCAACGAACGCGCTCTGGCCGTGGCCAAGAAAAACGCAGCCGCTCTGAAAGATAGAGCCGAAATTGTGCTATCAGACGGTTTGGAGAATATAACAGGGCTTTTCGACCTGATAGCCCTTAATCCGCCAATCCGCGCCGGCAAAGAGACGATCTATCGACTCTATCGGGAAGCGGCAGCGCAACTTGCCCCCGACGGCGCTCTTTATATAGTAATCCGGGTCAAGCAGGGAGCCAAATCCACTCAGACCGAACTTGAACGCTTGTTCTCAGAGGTCGAGGTCTTAGAGAGATCAAAAGCTTACCGCGTGTTTCGCGCCAGATCCCCCAAGTGATAAAATAGAAACAGGTTCATCTCTTTTATGTAGAGGAGTAATAATATGTCTGTCATTTCAATTTCAGCCCTGGGTCAGGATAGCCACCGCTTTATCTCGGATATAGAAAAAAACGAACAAGCGTTGCTGCTCGGCGGCATCGAGGTGTCAGGAGCTCCGGCGCTGGCCGGTAATAGTGACGCCGATGTAGTTTTACATGCTCTCTGTAATGCCATTTCCGGTCTTTCCACAGTGCCCATTCTCGGGCATAAGGCAGATGAGCTCTGCGCGGCAGGTATCCGCGACAGCAAGGTTTATGTGCGAGAGGCTTTGCGCACCTTAGACAATATTAAATTGACCCATCTTTCCTTTTCGATCGAAGCAGCACGCCCTCATCTTTCCGGCAGCATCCCCGCCATGCGGATATCTGTTGCGGATTTGGTCGGCTTGCCTTTAAGTTCGGTCGCAATCACAGCCACTAGCGGCGAAGGCTTGACGGCTTTTGGTAGGGGAGAGGGGATCCAGTGTTTCTGTCTAGCTTCAGCAGAAAAAACTTTAGCCGACTAAGATAATCGTTCATTAATTACAAAAAGAATACAAATCCTCCGAAAACGAACATAGGCTCTTTATTTTTTTGCGCCTATCCCTTATAATATGAAAACGAACAAACATTCTGATAAGGGAGAAGGTTTATGCGCGCTATTTTACATTCTGATTTAAATTGTTTTTACGCCAGCGTTGAGATGCTGTATCACCCTGAACTGGCGCGCGGTCCCATGGCGGTATGCGGGGATCCGGATAAGCGTCATGGCATTATTCTGGCCAAGAATGAACAGGCCAAGCGCGCCGGTGTCTTGACCGGAGAGGCTATCTGGCAGGCACGGCAGAAATGTCCCGACCTGACTTTGCAACCCGCACACGGTTATCTTTATGTGCGTTACTCAGAACTGGTCCGTTCTATTTACGAAGAATATACAGATCTGGTGGAGCCTTACGGCTTGGACGAGTGCTGGCTTGATGTGAGCGCCAGCTTGGAGCCGCCGCTCCACATCGCCGGGGAAATCCGGCGGCGCGTGAAAGAAGAACTGGGGCTGACGGTTTCTATTGGGGTCAGCTACAACAAAGTTATGGCTAAGTTAGGCAGCGACCTGAAGAAACCCGATGCGGTCACTATTATCAAGCCGCGGGATATCGAAACACTGGTCTGGCCTTTGCCACTGTCCGATCTTTTCTATTGCGGACCACGTACCGTGCGCAAGCTGGCACGTATTAATATCTGCACGATCGGTGATTTGGCCCGTTGCGAGCCCGGCTATATTCAAAAAATATTAGGGAAGAACGGTTTGGGGCTGTGGAATTTTGCTAACGGCATCGATTTCTCTGAAGTGCGACCGGCCACGGAGAAAGAGGAAATCAAATCAGTCGGTAACAGCACCACTCTGCCTGCCGATCTTCACAGCAGAGATGAGGTGAAACGAACATTTCTACGTCTAGCTGACAAGGTGGCATCGCGTCTGCGTAAAGCGAACTTAGTCTGCCGTGGAGTGCAGATTTCCGTACGGGATACAGAACTCATGACGATTGAACGACAAAGCAAACTGTATATGTCGACTTGCGTGACTAAGACTTTGTACGAGCAGGCTATGCAGATATTTGATACCCATTATTTCTGGCAGCGGCCGATCCGCTCGCTGGGCTTGAGAGCCATCGACCTTGTGGAGGCGGAGGAGGACCGTCAACTTTCGTTTTTGGCTGAGTTCAAAGATGAGGAGCGCTGGCGCGAGGCTGAACAAGCGATCGATAAAGTCCGCGAGCGCTACGGCAAGGAGGCTGTGACGCGCGATTTCCGCTACCATCGCGGTTCCGACAATCATGCGGTGGCTTCAGAGCTCTACCGCTTCAAGGACAAAACAGGGGAGTTGGCCAAAGAGCCTGTTTTGCCGTTGGGCTTTCATGCCCACAGCGAATGAAGGAGGGCTGATTTATGAGAGAGCGAATCTTTGTAGATGTTCTGGCGCAGTTCCATGGCGGACGTGTGCGTCCGGTCAGCCTGACCCTAAACGACGGGCGTCGTTTCAGCATTGATCGGGTAACTGATGTCAGGCGGGCACCATCAAAATCAGGAGGAGCCGGTTTGCGTTATACCTGTGTGATTAAGGAGCGGGAAGTACCGCTTTACTTTGATGAGTGGGAAAATGTCTGGTGGTATGACGGCTGACTGAGTTTTGCTGAATTAACTGCTGAGGCTAACGCGGAACAAAGCATCCCAGGCAGCGATCTGTTCTTCTAGGATAGACAGTTCGCGCTGCAAGAAGGCCATTTCCTCGGCAGTGGGCAGAGTGTTTCTGTGCCCATCAGACCAGACAGGCAAAGGTATTGAACGATAGACATGCAAGAGAGCATAAGCTGTCCTGTAGAATCTGGGACGGTCCAATTTGCGAAGGCCGGCAAAGAAATCTTTCGCTTTGCCAAAGATAACCGCTCGGGGTAGCGCACTGATGACAGTCTCTACGTCAGTTAAATTGGGTTCATTGTTGGCGATCAAATCTTCAGCTGAAGAAATATTATTCAGGTAAACTCTCATTTCACGGTAGAGGGCGTAACCTCGTTTGGAAAAGGTGAGCTGTTTGCCGCCGCTGAATATCAGAAGGAAGCCGGGTAGTAGGAGTAATAGTGGCCAGAAAGATCTGGCATAAACGCTGAGGAAAATAGCCAGAACGACATCTAAGAGGCCCAAGAGCAGGAAACATGCGCGCTTGAACATAGTAAGTATAAGATTTACCCAGCCTAATTTGCGGAAATCTTCCCGAACAAGATCTTGGAAAGATTTGTAACGCTCCAAGAATTCACGATGCTTATTCAAACCTCTCGTCTCACGACGTAGTCGCTGCACAGCCAGAACCGGATAAGGATCTTGTGACGGATCAAAGAGCCACTGCAAAAGGTAGGCTTCCCAAGCGGTAAAACTGGAAAAGTCGTCACGATCGGGATGCTTCCAGACAATCACCTCATCCTCCCAGGCTAATTCGCGCCTCGTCATCAGGCTTAGTAGGGTGCTAAAAATGTCTAGACCGCCTTCTTTCCTGCCCATCAATATCTTCAGATAGACTTCCGGCGTTAGGGCGATCTGCAGAGAGTGATCTCGTTTGCTGCGCACCCAAGGCAAGCGTCGCAAAAAGGCAAAGAGCAGCCACAAAGCAAAACTGCTGACGCCTAGGAAGGTAATAATGGGCTGTAGGTACAGGCGCATGCGTGTGCGGTTGTGGAAAACAGTAACTTGCTTTTGGGTTGTTTCTAGACGCTCGGTGATAGGCGTAAGGTTTGTCGTGTCCGACAAGGTAGAAAAGCCGCTGCGAGGCAGCACGAGCATTAGTGACGTACTGTTTTCTATTGTGAGTGGTCCCTGAGAGCGGAACATAATCGAGTTTTCAGTTTTGTTCAGTTCGATAAAAGGTGTAGAGGAAATTGCAACAGACTGCATTGAGTCTGTATCTATGGTCTGAGGCAGCTGGATGGACCATTCAGCTGATTTTGCTTTCTCACCAAGAGGAAGCGATGACATGGGTCCTTCCATGATGGCCAGCACATCTTGTTTACTGACACCTTTCTCCCATTCATATGATAGATGTAGGTTGTGGGAACCCGGGGTAAGGGGAAGGGTCATAGTCAATTGGGTCTCTCGTAAGGTGGGGTTGCTACGATAGGAAAAATTCTGAGCTATGGTTTCGTCATGAGGAGGTATGGGTACAAAAGCATTGGCGGTGTCGGCACCGAAATACTCCAGTACCTGCAGCTGCGAGATGCCTTCGGACGGATTGCGTAAGAAGAGAGGCAACTGATTAGTAGTCTTAAATACAGTGAAGCTGATGGTTTCATCAACGAGTACGCGGCCGTCTTCTAAGATGCGGACGAAAACTTCATTACTCTCGACGACGATATCCTCTGAACTGTCCGCTTCCGCCGCCGCAAGTTCAACATTAAAAAAGAGGGTGCAAAGCAGCACAAACAAAAGCAAGAGAACAAATAATTTGTCCCCGGATCTAAGTTTGGCTATTCTCTGGTGCTTCACTTTTTCTCCTGCCAAGCCTATTACAGATAAGGATCTGCGCTTATAGTTTTTACTACTACAATGATATTACAGTTTCAGAATACAGTTTCTACTGAAATTGTTACAAATGCAAGCGACACAATGGTCAATTAGTTGACCTTGAAAAATTGATAACGTATACTGTGTTCTGTTGTAGATCAAGAAGGTTTGCACAAAATACACTGCGAGGGGAGTTGATTATAGTTGGCTGAAATTCGTGTCAAGGACAATGAATCCCTGGACAGTGCATTGAGGCGTTTTAAGCGTTCGTGTGCTCGTTCAGGTGTTCTAGCTGAAGTACGCAAACGCGAATATTACGAAAAACCAAGCGTAAAGCGTAAGAGAAAATCTGAAGCTGCACGCAAGCGTAAGCGTTAAAGCATTTAGATGCTTGTGAAAGATAGGTTCGCCGAATAGAGGCGAACCTTTTTTCTTAAAAGGACAAATATGGCAATGTCGGAAGAAGAGAGAAAAAATCTACTGCGCTGGCTCGAGCCTCAGCCATGGGAGCTTAAAGCTGAGCGCGAAAATCAACTCTGGGAAGCGCTTTTACAGGCACGTGGCCTGAGCGACCCTGCTGTTGCTGACTTGTTTTTTCAGCCTGAGCAGATTAAGTTTAATGATCCTTTCCTCTTCCGTGACATGCAAGCTGCCTGTGACCTAGTCACAGAGCTGATCGAGTCGGGGCGAACAGATTTTTTGATTTTCGGCGATTACGATGCGGATGGTTTCTGTGCTACTGCCATCCTGCAGCGCTATTTCACTGCCATTGGGCTTGAACCGCGCGTCCTCATTCCCGAGCGGCTGACTGAAGGCTACGACCTCAATTTGGAACAGGTAACAACTATCTTGGAAGAGTCTCCCGATTTGTTGATTACTGTTGACTGCGGTACCAACGCAGGCGAAGCTGTAGCGGCTCTCTTGCAGGCAGGTGTGTCTGTAATCGTAAGCGATCATCATCAGGCACAAGACTTGCCCGATCGCAGCCTCTGTCCCTATATTAATCCGGTCCTTGAAGATGAAAGCTATCCTTTCCCATACTTGAGTGGAGCAGGTGTAGCGCTGAAGCTGGCCTTAGCTCTGGCAAAATATTACCCTTGTGACCGGAGGACAATCGAGACACTCTACACCTTAGCTGCCGTCGCCACGGTGGCGGATATTATGCCGCTTCAAGATGAGAATCGACATCTGGTCTGGCGGGGTGTCCAGGTTTTCGGCGAAGCTGCTCCGGTCGGTTTGCAGCTCATGGTGCAGGAACGAGAAGTTGATAGTCAGGCTTTTGCTTATCAGGTCGGGCCGCGACTTAATGCAGCCGGCCGCATGGGTGAAGTGGATGTTGCTCTCGAGCTATTGCTAACGGACAATCCGCAGCGGGCACAGCTTTTGCTGGTGCAGCTGGAAGGGCTAAATAATCAGCGGAAAAGTATTGAAGAGAAAATCTTTCAAGAAGCTAGGCAGCAAATTGAAGCCGAATATCGAGAGAAAAAGCCTGCGCTGATCATTGTTGCAGGCGACGAATGGCACTTGGGAGTTTTGGGTATTGTTGCCAGCAGACTGGTACAGCAGTATCGCTGCCCCGCCATAGTTCTGTCTCGAGAGGGAGATATCCTCAAAGGTTCAGCACGCTCTTACGGCCGTTTCAACCTCCTGGCTTCTCTGGAATACACGTCAGACAAGCTACTGCAGTTCGGTGGGCATAATCAGGCTTGCGGTTTGCAGCTGGAGACGGACAAGCTGGCAGACTTGAGGCAAACGTTGCGTGCCTACGTTGCACAAAACCCTCAAGACTTGAAGGCGCAACCTTTAGTGGCTGACTGCATTATGGAAATAGATGAAGTAAATCTCGACATAATTGAAGAGCTGAAAAAATTCGAACCCTCCGGTCAGGGCAATCCTGCTCCGCGCTTCATGTTTCCCAATCTTTGCGTGGAAAACATCTCTGCGGTCGGTCAAGACAAGCACTTGCGGCTCAGCGTCAGCTCGAATTATTCTCCCGAGCGAAGATGGAATATGATCGGCTTTAACTTGGCGGGTGAACTTCCTTACTATAAGGTAGGCGATAGTATCGACGTGCTGGGCATACCGGAGATCAACGAATATATGGGTGTACGTAGAACCCAAGTGCGGATTGTGGCCATCAGGCCCGCTGATGAGGAAGATATTAACGCTACGGCTATCCGCGAGTGGATGTCTTTTCTTAATTTACGCGAAAACGGCGGCTGCATTGAGCCGCAGGCGACGAGCGCTCATGTTTTTCCGGAAATTTTTCCGCTTCTCTGGCAAGTACTGGAGGCAATTGGGGGCGAGGACGAGGAGGGCTTCATCTTTAAACCCACGCGTCTGGCGCGTCTGATCCGGGAAGAGTATAATGTAAGATCTTCAGAATTGTCTTTGTTGCTGGCTTTATCTATTCTGGAAGAGGCCGGCTTAGTCAAGTTAATGCTTGAAGAAGATGCTACAACGCTTTTAATTTCCAAAGGCATACCTGAAGAAAGTAAACCCAGACTGCGAGAGACCGGCACGTGGTTGCTGCTCGAACAGTGTGGAGGGCTTAGGGAATGAGAGAAGTTAAAGAAAACGAAAACAGAATAACTGATCCTCCGTCTCTAGATGCAGATGCTTTTATTGCTCATGCAGACAAGGAAATGCAACACATTATCGAGGTGTGGAAGTCCTACACAGGCAGCGATGACGCCTCGCTGATTTCGCGCGCCTATGAATTTGCCAAGAAGGCTCATGCGCATCAGAAGCGCGCTACAGGTGAGCCCTATATAATTCACCCGGTGGCAGCTGGCAAGATTCTGCTCGATTTGCAATTGGACGACAATACTTTAGCGGCAGCTCTCCTACACGATACGGTAGAAGATACGGATACGACTCTGGAAGATATCAGGGATAATTTCGGCCAAGAAGTAATGCATCTGGTTGACGGTGTAACCAAACTATCTCGTATTTCCTATTCCTCTCAAGAAGAAGAACAAGCGCAGAATTTCCGCAAGATGTTCTTGGCCATGGCTAAAGATATCAGAGTAGTGCTGATCAAGCTCGCTGACCGTCTGCACAATATGCGCACAATGAAATATAAGGATCCCGATAAGCAGGTCTCTACCGCCAGAGAAACTCTGGATATTTACGCTCCCTTGGCGCATCGCCTAGGTATTTACAAAATCAAATGGGAGCTGGAAGACCTCAGCTTGCGCTACCTTGATCCGGACGCTTATTACGAACTAGTCGGCAGTATTGCGCAACGCCGTGGTGACCGCGAACAGTATTTGATGGAGATCGTCTCCGAGTTGAGTGATCGCATTTCGGATATGGGTATTGATGCGGATATTGAAGGTAGGCCGAAACATTTTTACAGCATTTACCGCAAGATGAAAGCGCAGAAGAAGGATATTGACGAAATCTACGATATCTTTGCGACCCGCGTGATCGTACCTACTGTTGGTGACTGTTACGCAGTTTTGGGTTTGGTGCACGAACTGTACAAACCCATGCCCGGACGTTTTAAAGACTATATTGCCATGCCGAAGACAAACGGCTATCAATCGTTACACACTACTGTTGTCGGAAGTCGCGGCATACCCTTTGAGGTTCAGATTCGCACAGACGACATGCACTATACCGCTGAGTACGGTATCGCCGCTCACTGGCGCTACAAAGAGGGCAAGCAGGATCAGAAGGTGACTTCGATCGAGATGCGTCTTAACTGGCTGCGCCAGCTGACTGAGTGGCAGCACGACGCACGCGACGCCTCCGAGTATATGGCGACCTTGAAAGAAGGTCTGATCACGGATGAAGTCTTTGTCTTTACTCCGCAGGGTGACGTTATCGATTTGCCCGCCGGAGCTGTGCCTGTAGATTTCGCTTATCACATTCATAGTGATATCGGCAATTCCATGTACGGAGCCAAGGTCAACGGACGCATGGTGCCTTTAACGTATGAATTGCAGAACGGTGATATCGTCGAAATCCTTACCTCGGATAAAGTCCGCGGTCCTTCACGCGACTGGCTCGGTATTATTAAAAGCGGTACAGCCCGTAACAAGATCTCTACCTGGTTCAAGCGTGAACGCAGGGAAGAAAACATGGTGCGCGGCAGAGAGGTTCTGGAGCGCGAGATTAAGAATGCCGGTTTTACTCCGGCCGAACTATTGCAAAAGGATGTAATCGCTCCAGCCTTAAAGCGTTACTCGTATAACACTCTCGATGATATTTATGCCGCAATCGGCTATGGCGGTCTTCAGGCCAAGCGCTTCATACCTCGCTTGCGTGACGCCTACCTGCGCACACTGCCTGAGGAAAAATTGGCCGATATGGGCTATACGATCACCAGTCGTGGGCAGGTCGTGTACAATCCGGATCAGATTTTGACGGAGGAGAAGCTGCTGAAAGGTGGCGAGGCCACTGTTATCAGCAAACCCAAGAAGAAGGCGGACTTCGATAAGGAAATCCCTGTTAAAGTTCAGGGCTTGGACAACGCTCTGGTTAAGCTTTCTAAATGTTGCAATCCGGTCCCGGGTGATGCGATTATCGGCTTTGTTACGCGGGGACAGGGTGTAGCTGTCCATCGAATGAACTGCAGCAATATTCGTCACATTTTGGAAAAATTCGATCGTTCGCAGGAAGATGCTGAGCGGGCAGCGCGCCTGATTGATGTATCTTGGATCGACAGCAGTGCCTATAGCACTTATCCGGTAGATATCCAGATTATTGCCCGCGACCGCACGCGCTTGCTAGCTGAAATTTCAGCTGCCATCGCTGAAGAACATGCATCTGTTCAATCTGCATCAATGTCTTCAGCGAAGGATATCAGTGCCAATATTTTAATGACGGTAAATATCGAAAACCAAGAGCAATTTGATCGCCTCGTAGGGCGAATTAAAGCAATTGACAGCGTGGTTAGAGTCACACGCGGTCATAACGCTTAATCTCCATTCAAGACGTTGATTGAAATTATCACGACCGGGCGCCGGCGTGTGTAATCAAACAGCGCTTTTTGGATTTGATTTCTTATATTTTTCTCCGTTAAAGCGAAGACTAAGGGTTTGTTGCGTTTTTGCTGTTTTGCAGCCATTTCGTCCAGGAGTTCCCGGCAAATATCTACGATATGATTCATTTCGCTGGAGTAGATAAAGCCGCGCGCTTGGATATCCGGTTCACCCAGAATTTTATCTTTTTCTTTATCAAGGGTTAGCGCGATTGTCACTACGCCATCATCAGCCAGCAGGCGACGGTCGTGCAAGACGTGTTCATCAATATCGCCCATTCCGGATCCGTCGATCGGGATGCCTTCGCCTTCAGTAAAGCCGGCAAAAGACATGCGGTCTGAGTGTAGTTCGAGTATATCTCCGTTTTTCAGTATCGCAATATTGTCGGAGGGAGTGCCCATATCATTGATTAATTTGGCGTGCGTATAAAGCATACGGTACTCGCCGTGACCGGGAATAAAGAACTTTGGACGCACCAGACGGTTTATCAGCAGCAGTTCATCACGGAAAGCGTGACCGGAGGCATGGACATCCGCTAGCGTTTGATAAATTACATCAGCTCCCTGACGGAAGAGGGCATCGATTACCTTGAAGATCGCTTGTTCATTTCCGGGAATCATGGAAGAGGAAAGCACAACGGTGTCTCCTGTCATGATCTCAACACTGCGATGCTCGGAAAAAGCCAGTCTGGTCAGAGCAGCCATAGGCTCACCCTGACTGCCGGTGGTTAATAGCACGAGCTGCTCGGGCGGGTAGTTATCCAGCTCATTCATGTTGATTATGGTTTTCGGATTGTAGTCCAAATATTCTAGTTCGGTGGCTGCAGAGAAAGTGTTAAGCATGCTACGGCCGAGAATGAGGACTTTGCGATTGTATTTTTCCGCGGCAGTAATGACCTGCTGCAGACGATAAACGTTAGAGGCGAAGGTCGTGACGATGATGCGTCCGCTGGCGTTAGCGAAGATCTCTGAAAAGGCTTCGCCGACTTTTGATTCGGACATAGAGTGGCCTTCGCGTTCAATATTAGTGCTGTCAGAGATTAGTGCCAGTACTCCTTCATTGCCCAATTCGGCAAAAGCACCTAAGTCAATCGGTTCTCCCTTGATAGGAGTGAAATCGACTTTGAAGTCGCCGGTGACAATAACTGTTCCAACCGGGCAGCGCACTGCGATTGAGGTGGCATCCGGCACTGAGTGGTTGATGTGAATAAAGCGCGCGGAAAACTTGCCCGCATCCACTATGTCTCCAGGCTTAACTTGGCGCAAATCAGCCTTAGCCAGCAGCTTTTTGTTGCGGCTTTCCAGCTTGATTTCAATCAATCTCTTGGTGAGCGGTGTTGCGTATACGGGAACATCGAATTCATCTATGAACCAAGGTATAGCTCCAATGTGGTCTTCGTGTCCGTGGGTAATAAACAAGCCCTTAATCTTATCGCGGTTTTCTCGCAGATAAGTGAAGTCGGGAATGATTACGTCGACTCCCAACATGTCATTGTCCGGGAAGCCCATGCCGCAGTCGACGATGACGATTTCGTCTTCGTACTCGAAGACTGTCATGTTTTTGCCGACTTCGTGCATGCCTCCGAGAGGAATTACTCGTAAAGGACTTTCTTTTGATGCTTCGTTGGCATCCATTCCGTTGCGATAAGGGCGTGTCAAGTTTCGATTCTTTTTCTTTCGGGAATTTTGACCCGATGATTTTGTCATAATTTCTCCATATTTCTATTGTTAACGAGATCTGCATATAGCAGAAGATCGCTTATTTGCTTCAACTCAATATTATGGCATATTTCAAACCTATCTGTCACAAGTGTTTCGGGAAAAGCTCATTGACTCAGATAAACTCTCTAATGATTATGAAAATTTTGTTCAAGGCTTGAAATGCCTGCGCCGGTCGTGATACAATGCCCTGTGTTTCAAAGAAATAGGAGGACATGCTGTGCCTAACATTAAATCATCAGAAAGACGCGTTCGTTCCAACGAGCGTAAAGCAGAATATAACAAGAGAGTAAGATCTGAGCTGAAGACAGTAGTTAAGAAAGCTATCAGCGCGCAAGAGCAGGATCTCGTCAATAAAGACGATATCGTCAAAGGTGCGCAAAAGAAACTTGACCACGCCGTTAGCAAAGGTATTATTCACAAGAATACTGCCGCTCGTCGCAAGGCTAGAATTGCTAAAACTCAGCCTGTGGTGGAATAAATCAATTTGTCAGTCTTCCGGAATTAACACGGAAGACATTGCCTTGTAGCGCAATAGACCCTCAAGAGGGTCTTTTTTGCGCTTTTTTTAACATTTACAAACATGCTATAATTGCCTCATGCTTTCGTGCTTAGAATGGAAGGTGTAAACGGATGAAAATAAGTAAAGGGTATATAGTCAGCGGAACCTTGCTCGGCTTAGCCCTAGCATTGGTTGTGTTTGTCCTAGGATACTCCCTGATAATTTTGAACAATATATCGTATGACGAACCGGGCAAAACTATCCCGATCGAGACTAACCTTGATCAAATTGAAGCTCCTTCTAACATGAAGGAGGGTATGAGCATACCGGTTTTCCGTGAGGACAAAGTCTGGAACGTGCTCTTAATCGGATCCGACGCTGCCGGTGATGGCGCCTTTGGACGCTCAGATGCCATGATATTGATGACTGTTAATGAACAGACCGGCAATATCCACTTAACATCTCTGATGCGAGCAATTTATGTCAGTATCCCGAACGAACCGGATCCGCGTTATGTCAACAACTACACACCTAACTATATGCTTAACGCTGCCCACACTTGGGGCGGCCCTGAATTGTTGCTCAAAACCGTACAAAGGAATTTCCGTGTTGACGTTTCTAAATACGTAGCAGTAAATTTTGAAGGCTTTGTCGAAGTCATTGACGCCATCGGTGGTGTTACCATCAATCTCACACCGGCCGAAGCCAATCATCTGGGCCTGGCTTCAGGTGCACAGTTGCTGAATGGAGCCAAGGCGCTCGACTATTCCCGCATCCGCAAACTAGACAGTGACTTCTATCGTATGGGTAGACAAAGAGCTGTGGTCAGCGCCGTGATTGAGAAAATGCGCACTGTGGATGTCGTGACTTTAGCAAAAACAGCTGAAGCGATTACTCCTTCCTTGACCACCAACTATGGTAAAAACGAATTGCTGAGCCTCATCAGCCGTGTGCCTTCATATAGGAAGTATCCTATTGATGAACTGATGCTGCCGGTAGAGGAATATGATGCGATGGTTTATATCAACGGCATGGAAATGTACGACATTAATTGGACCCGCAACATCAATACCTTGCACGAATTTATGAGGAAATAGAAGAACCATGTTGATTCTCGGTATCGACCCCGGATATGCCATCACAGGCTTCTCCCTGCTCTCCTACAGCGACAATCGCTTCCGCACGTTGGATTATGGGGTTGTGCGAACGGAGGCCGGCTCGCCCTTTCCGGAGCGTTTGCTGGCTATAGATCAGGCCATGCAGGCCTTGATCGAAAGATATCAACCGACGTGTATGGCTGTGGAGGAGATTTTCTTCAGCCGTAACACGACTACAGCCATGGGTACGGCCCAGGCACGGGGAGTAGCGATAGTAGCCGGTGCCAGAGCAGGAATCCCGGTCTACGAATATACGCCGATCCAGGTCAAAAAAGCTGTTACCGGTTACGGACGTGCCGATAAGGAGCAGGTTCAGTATATGGTCAGCAGGCTCTTGAAGCTACGCACGATACCGCAGCCGGATGACGCCGCAGACGCCTTGGCGGTCGCCATCTGTCACGCACACTCAGGAAATCGTTCCGACGCCTTAGCAGTAGGGAACCATTTATTTGATTAGAAAGTTTAAGCTATGATTGCTCGAGTTAATGGCCAAGTCTTGCAGAGAATGAGTGACTCCGTCGTTGT
>LSQX01269231.1_pt3 | contig 15487 bp, 14 predicted proteins | sample 654561 | NCBI WGS metagenome assembly LSQX01 (sample SAMN04489861, study PRJNA283612) | anaerobic digester metagenome | isolation source: 4 biogas reactors fed with cattle manure at either 37C or 55C with and... | place: Denmark: Kongens Lyngby | collected 2014 | reverse complement strand
GCCATACGACGGCCGGATAGTACGGCTCGCCGGTGCGGCGGTTCCAGACCAGGGTGGTCTCCCGCTGATTGGCGATGCCCAGGGCCGCGATCTCGCGGGCGGGCACACCGCCGGCGGCGAACGCCGCATCGATGGCCCGGCGGGTATTCTGCCAGATCTCGTGCGGGTCGTGCTCCACCCAGCCGGGGCGGGGGAATATCTGCCGATGCTCGACATAGTGGGCGCCCATCACCCGGCCCCCACGGTCAAAGACCATGCAGCGTGTGCCGGTGGTGCCCTGATCGACTGCCGCGACGTATTCCGCCACCACCGAGCCACCTCCTGAGACTGCAAAATGCAGGATTATGTAGCAGTTCGGGCCATACTACCCGCGATCGGCATGCTCGTCAAACCGCGTAACGCCGGGCGCGTCGAGGTGTTCTCACCGATGCTTGGAACCGATGCTTGGCACCTATAGACGGAGGTCCCTTTGCTAGTTGTTCGCGCCCTCGTCAGCATCGTCGCAGCGTACCTGATCGGCGCAATTCCCAGCGGTTACGTGGCAGCCCGGCTCATCAAGGGCGTGGACGTCACCAAGGTCGGCAGCGGCCGCATCGGCGGCAGTAACGTCCTCCGGGCGGCCGGCCTCCTGCCGGCCATCCTCACGGTATTGGGCGACCTGGCCAAAGGGTACGCCGGGGTGGCCCTGGCCGGGGTCATCGCCCCAGACGCCTCCCTAGCGCCCGTCCTGGCCGGCCTGGCCTCGGTGGCGGGGCACAACTGGTCGGTGTTCCTGGGCTTTGACGGGGGCGTGGGCACGGCGACGACCTTTGGCGCCGCGTTGGCCCTCATGCCGCTCCCGGCGGGGGTGGCCCTGGCCACGGGGATCGTCGTGACGCTCATCTGGCGGCATACCTCGCTGGGGTCGATCACCTTCGCCCTGATGCTGATCCTGGCCGGCATCGTCTCGGGCGCGGCGGGCGCCACGCCGATGGACCGCGTCCTCTTTGCCGCGGGCACCAGCGCGATGGCCCTCTGGGAGCTGCGCCCGAACATCGAGCGCCTCCGCCGGGGCACCGAACGCAAGCTGGGGGAGTACATCCCCACGGGCAAGAACGACGTCCAGCGCGGCCACCGCCACTAGGTAGCACCCCCACTTGGGGCAAACAGCCCCATGGAGTGCGGCGCTCTGTGCGCGGGGTTGACGGGAGAGGGATGGTGCGGCCATACTGCCGGCACCTACGCCTCTTCTCGCCCGCCACCGAGGAGGGACCGCCATGGCCGACGTTCCCGTCTACCGCGAATGGCCCCACGCCCCCTCGCACCTGTTTCTCCCCGACCGCACCTACATAGTCACCGCGGCCACCTACCGGCAGGCACTCCTCTTTGACACGCCCCGCAAGCGTGACGTGCTCCTGCAGACGCTCCTTAGCGAGGCCGAACGCTGGGGCTGGTCGCTGGAGGCCTGGGCCGTGCTGGCCAACCACTACCACTGGATTGGCACGGCGCCGGACGACGCCAGCACCCTGGGGCGTATGGTAAAGGCGCTGCACTCGCGCACGGCGATCTGGCTGAACAGGGCCGAGGGGACGCCGGGGCGCAAGGTGTGGCACCAGTACTGGGACTCGTGCCTTACCTACCAGAAGAGCTACCTCGCGCGCCTGCATTATGTGCACCGGAACCCGCGCAAGCACGGGTTGGTCGAGCGCCCGGAGGACTACCGGTGGTGCTCGATGGGGTGGTTCCTGCTGCGGGCCACGCCGGCGCAGCAGCGTACGGTGCTATCGTTTCCGATCGATCGCCTAAGGGTGCCGGATGACTTTTAGTGCGGGAGGCGGCCCGCATATGGAGTGCGGCAGGCTTGCTGCCGCTTTGTCTTCCGCCACCCTCGGTGGCGGCCTCGCGTGCAACAGGAGCGGTTGCCAAGAGGAACGGGCCGCGCGGCGCTCTGATGGATCGGGAGCGCCGTCTACATAACCATAGAAGACGGCCACCAAGAGTGGCCGAAAGCAAAGCGGCAGCGAGACTGCCGCACTCCATGGCCGCGCTCATTCCATAGCCGGGCGCACCTCAGGAGGGCGCATCCTCCCCGTTTGACCCCCAACCCCACCGGCGCTACCATCACCTGGTAGGCACGCTCCACATGAGAGGGGAACCTATGGGCGCATCGGCCTATCCGCCAACCGTGTACGTGTTGGGGACCGATCGGGACATCGGCAAGACCGTCACCTGCATCGGGATCATCTCCAACTTGATCGCCGCGGATCGCGGCTACCGCCTCGCCGATATTGGCTACATCAAGCCCGTCGGCCAGGAGACCCTGACGGTCCTCGATGATTTCGGGGAGCCGGTCAAGGCGGACAAGGACGCCGTCCTGGCCATCTCCCTCCTGGGGGTGGACTCCCCCGGGCACCAGTACTCCAGCCCCGTCGTGTGGGCCGATGGCGTCACCGCCCAGTACATCGACGATGCCGCGGCCGGCGACCCCCTGGATGGCCGCCAGGCCTTTCTCGACCGCATCCGCGAGGCCTACGAGCGGGTGGCCGAGGGCAAAAAGGTGGTCATCGCCGAGGGCACCGGCCAGCCGGGGGTTGGCTCGGTCGCCGGGCTCTCCAACGCCGATGTGATCAACGCCCTGCGGGAGATGGGCGTGCCCCTGACGGTCCTGTTGGTCACCCGGGGCGGGATTGGCTCCACTATCGACCAGGTCTTTCCCTACCTCGTCCTCCTCGACCACATGGGCGCCCGCGCCGACGGCCTGCTGATCAACGGCGTGTTCCCCTCCAAGATGGACAAGATCCAGCACTACATCGGCACCTACTATGAGCGGGTGTTCGCTGCGCTGTATGGCGAGCGGCTCAAGGTGCAGTCGGCGCCGCGGATCGTGGGCTATGTGCCCTCCATCAAGGAACTGCGCTACCCCACGGTGCGGCTGATCTACGAGGCGCTCTCCAAGGTGGATGCCGGCGGCGTGGAGGCGGTGGCGCCGGTGGAGTTTGGCCAGGCCTCCCTCTCCCTCGTCCGCCACGTCAAGGTCATCAGCCTCGATACCGGTTTTGAGCCTTTCCTGGAGCCGGGCGACGCCGTCGTGGTGGGGGTGAACTCGAACGACGTAATCCGCACCGTCCTCGCCCTCCACGCCCGCATGGTCGCCCAGCAGGGGGAGGGACTGGCGGGGCTGATCCTCTCCTGCCGCCAGGTCGGCGGCCTGTGTGAGGAGATCGAGGGCTCGCTGGCCCACGGCGACCTGCCCACCCTGATGGTGGCGCTGGATTCGGCCAGCATCGTCCAGCGGATCGAGGGGCTCAAGGTCAAGATCCAGCCCTACGACGAGGGCAAAAAAGCCCTCATCGCGGCGGCATTCGAGGGGCTGCCCCTCCTCGCCAATCTCCTGCCCTAAGCCCGCCCATCTTACCCAAGAAGCGCTGCTCTTCTATGGACTGCGGCGGTCTCGCCGCCGCTTTTGCGTCCATCGATAGCAGCCGTCCGCTGGAGACACCACGCTCTGGACTCGCCACCGCCAAGATACCAGCCTGTCACGCCTCCCAACGATACACTCGCCGTCACGTCCGAAAAGCGGTGGCACCCTTCGGCGGACCTCAGGGCAGCCACCGCAGCCCATAAAAGAGCCCATCGTCTCTGGGAGGGCCACGAGCCCCAGTTGTTGGGGTCCCGAGGACGCGGCGCTCGGGACTGCACCGACGCCATCCCCCGAAATTGACGCCCACACCCCCTTGTGCTACATTAATCCCGATTTTCAAGTAGGGATTGCGCCATGAGACTATCCTCCAAAGAACGCACCGGACTACGCGCCATGGTGGAGCTCGCCCGCCACTATGGGAGTGGCCCCGTATCCCTCCGCGAAGTTGCCGACGCCCAGGACCTGCCGCTGCCCTATCTCGAGCGGATCGCCGCCACGTTGCGGCGCTCCGGACTCCTCGAGAGCGTCCGCGGCGCCCAGGGCGGCTATTTGCTCTCTCGCTATCCGGCGCACATCAGCGTGGGCGACGTCTTTCGCGCCGTGGAGGGCTCGTTGATGAGCCTGGACTGCATGCGCGACGACGCGTGTTGTGACCGTGAGGCGGTCTGTGCCACACGCAACGTGTGGGCCGGCGTCTCCGCCCGCCTGCGGGAGACCCTGGACGGCATCTCGCTGGCCGACATCCTGCAGGAAACCGGCGGCGCCACGCCCACTACCGGAATCGGGGGGGATGCCTAGGTGCTCAACCGCATACGCGAGGATATCGCTACAGTCTTTGCCAAGGACCCGGCCGCCCGCGGCCTGCTGGAGGTCTTGACCTGCTACCCCGGGCTGCACGCCATCTGGATGCACCGGGTGGCCAACTGGCTGTGGCACCACGGCCTCCATCTGCCCGCCCGGATGATCTCCCACGTCAACCGCTTCCTCACCGGCATCGAGATCCACCCGGGCGCCACCATCGGCCGGCGCTTTTTCATCGACCACGGCATGGGCATCGTCATCGGCGAGACCGCCGAGGTCGGCGATGACGTGCTGATCTACAAGGGCGTGGTGCTCGGCGGCACCTCGCTGAACAAGGGCAAGCGCCATCCCACCATTAGCGACGGGGTGGTGATCGGCTCCAACGCCGTGGTCCTGGGCCCCATCACCGTCGGCGCCAGCGCGCGGATCGGCTCCGGCGCCGTGGTGATCAAGCCCGTGCCCGAGGATTCCACCGCGGTCGGCGTGCCGGCGCGGGTCGTTCGCGGCCCCCACGTGGAGCCCGAGCGCGAGGCCGTGCTGGCCCACGCCAGTCTGCCCGATCCCTTTGGCGAGGCCTATGGCGCCCTGGCCTCGCGGCTGGCCGAGCTGGAGCATCAGCTCTGGGCGCTCACCGAGGAACTCAAGGACGAAGAGCCGGCCGGCCGGGCGCCGAGGACCTCGGCCGCCGTGCGGCGCCGGGGCTGAGCCGGCATGCTTGGAGCAGAGAACAGCCGATGAACGAAAGATCCGTTTACCTGGACCATGCCGCCACGACGCCGACAGACCCGCGGGTGCTGGAGGCCATGCTGCCCTACTTTACCGGCGAGTACGGCAATCCCTCCAGCCTGTACCGGCACGCCGCCGGGGCGCGGCAGGCGCTGGATGATGCCCGCCGCACGGTGGCCGAGGTCCTCGGCGCCCGACCAACCGAGGTGATCTTCTCCGGCTGCGGCACCGAGAGCGACAACCTCGCCATCCGGGGCGTGGCCATGGCCCGGCGCCACGAGGGCAACCACATCATTACCACCCCCATCGAGCACGCCGCCGTGCTGCACACCTGCGAGCAGTTGGAGAGCGCCTACGGCTACCGGGTGACCTATTTGCCCGTCGATGCCACGGGGATGGTGGATCCCGACGACGTCGGGCGGGCCATCACCTCCGGCACCGTGCTCGTCTCGATCATGTACGCCAACAACGAGGTGGGCACCATCGAGCCGATCGCCGAGATCTCCCGCATCACCCGGGCCAGGGGCGTGCCGCTGCACACCGACGCGGTGCAGGCGGCAGGTAGCCTGGACCTGGACGTCGAGCGGCTGGGGGTCGACCTCCTGTCCATTTCGGGCCACAAGTTCTACGCCCCCAAGGGCGTGGGGGCGCTGTACGTCCGCCGGGGCACGCCGCTCCTGCCGGCGCAGACGGGCGGCGGCCAGGAGCGCGGGCTGCGGGCGGGCACCGAGAATGTGCCCTATATCGTGGGGATGGCTCGGGCGTTGGAGATCGCCTCCGCCGAACGAGAGGCCGAGGCCATCCGCCTCGGCGCCCTTCGCGACCGACTGCTCGCCGGGCTCCTGGCGACGATCCCAGACGCCCAGGTGACGGGCCACCCGACGCAGCGGCTGCCGAACAGCGCCAGCCTGGCGTTCACCGGCCTGGAGGGGGAAGCGCTCCTCCTGCGCCTCGATATGGAGGGGGTCCAGGCGAGCACCGGGTCGGCCTGCGCTGCACAAGAGGAGGGGCCCTCCCACGTGCTCACCGCGCTGGGCCTGGACCAGGTGGCCGCGCGGGGCTCGCTGCGGCTGACCCTGGGCCGCGCCACCAATGACGACGACATCGACCACGTCCTGCGCGTCTTGCCGCCCATCGTCGAGACGCTACGGGCCATGTCACCTTTATACGCTTCCTGACGGCCGCACCTGAACTGAGGAGTGAGGATGTACTCGGATATCGTACTGGAGCATTTCACCAACCCCCGCAATGTGGGGACCATGGAGGATCCCGACGGCTATGGCAAGGTCGGCAGCCCCGTCTGCGGCGACCTGATGGAGGTCTACCTCCGCATCGCCGAGGGGAGGATTACCGACATCAAGTTCCGCACCTTTGGCTGCGGGGCCGCCATCGCCTCGAGCAGCATGGCCTCGGAGATGATCAAGGGGCGCACCCTGGACGCNNNNGGCCGAGGAACTGGGCGGGCTGCCGGAGGCCAAGATGCACTGCTCGAACCTGGCGGCGAGCGCCATCCAGGCCGCCATTGCCGACTATTACGAGCGGCATCCGGACGCGCAGGGCGCGCCCTGGGCCGAGCAGGCACCGTCGGGCTGAGGAGTATGGGGCATCAGGCCGGGCACGCGGAGCACCGCCCCCGCGTCGCAGTGGCCATGAGCGGCGGTCTGGATAGCACGATGGCGGCGGCCCTCCTCCTGGAGCGCGGGTTCCGGGTCGAGGGCCTCACCATGCGCCTGTGGCAGGAGGATGCAGCGGCTGGCGAGGCGCTGGTGGCGGCGGCGCGGGCCGCCTGCGCCGCCCTGGGGATCCGCCACCACACGGTGGATATGACCCAGCGCTTCCTGCAGGACGTGGTCTCCTGCTTCTTGAGCGAGTACGCCCGGGGCCGCACCCCCAACCCCTGCCTGCAGTGCAACCGCCTGCTCAAGTTCGGCGGGCTGCTCGAGTGGGCGCAGCGGGAGGGGTTTGACATCCTGGCCACCGGCCATTATGCTCGTATCGATCGGCAGGACGGGCGCTACCGCCTCCTCGCGAGCGTCGATCGGCGCAAGGACCAATCCTACTTTCTCTACGCCCTGGGCCAGGCGCAACTGGCCCAGTTGTCGTTCCCCCTGGGCGAACTGACCAAGGAGCGGGTGCGGGCGATGGCCCGCGAACGGGGCCTGCGGGCCGCCGAGCGCCCCGAGAGCCAGGACGTGTGCTTTATCCTGGAGAGCGACTATCGCCGGTTCGTCGCCCGCCGGCGGCCGGAGGCCGTGGTCCCAGGGCCGATCTATAGTCGGGCGGGGCGGGTGCTCGGCGAGCACCGGGGGTTGGCCTCCTACACCATCGGCCAGCGGGAGGGGTTGGGCATCTCGGCGCCCCGGCCGCTGTACGTCCTGGAGATCGACCCGCCGCGCAACGCGCTGGTGGTGGGCCACGCGGAGGAACTGGGCCACCGAGGGCTGGAGGCCGAGGGGGCGTCGTACGTCTCCGGCCAGGCGCCGCCGCTGGGGCTGGAAGTGGAGGCCCGCATCCGCTACCGCGCCCGGGGACATCGGGCGCAGGCCTGGCCGCTAGAGGGCGGGCGCCTGCGGGTGACCTTTGACGAGGCCCTGCGCGACATCACCCCTGGGCAGGCCGTGGTGCTGTATCGGGGCGACGAGGTGCTGGGGGGCGGGATCATCGACGGCGCCGTGGACTAGGGTCGGCCATCGCAGCAGCGACAGGGCAGGGACGCGGATGTTCGCATCACCGATGTTCATTCTGGGTTCCACGCTGGCCACCGTCTGGGCGGCGGTGTTCCACCTGATCTATGGGAAGCGGGTCAGCGACCTCGTGCTGTACTGGTTCGTGGCGTTGATCGGGTTCTTTGTCGGGCAGGGGCTGGCGGAGGCCACGGGGATGCGACTGCTCCTCCTGGGGCAGGTGCACGTGCTGGAAAGCACGCTGGCCTGCGGCGCGGCGATGTTCGTGGCCCGCTGGCTAAAGGCATGATATACTGCCCGGGACGAGGCAAGGTGCAAGTTTCGTAGTAGTCAGAGGAGGAGGCGCCATGTGGCTGGCCAGTGTGCGGGATGTGGCGATCGTACTGCTCGCTCTGGAGACGCTCGTCATTGGTGCGCTACTGGCCATTACCCTCCTGCAGATCCGCTCGTTGGTGCGCGTGCTCCGGGATGAGGTGCTGCCGATGCTGCAATCGGCCAACGACACGGTGACGACCGTCAAGGGCACGACGCGCTTTGTGAGCGACACGGTCGTCAGCCCGATCATCAAGGTTACGAGCGTTTCGACCGGCACGCTGCAGGCCTTGCGCAGCCTGGCGCTCATCGTGCGCCGAGTGGGGCGGCGCGATGGGACAGGCATGCCGCCGGCAGAGGGCAGCCAACCGAGGGAGGAAGAAGGATGAGCGGAACGGACGGCTCGGGCGATTTCGTGGCGGGGTTCTTTTGGGGGGCGCTGGTGGGCGCCGCGGCGGCGCTGCTGTTCGCGCCGTTTCCCGGCGAGGAGACGCGCCGGCTGCTCCGGGAAAAGAGCGGCGAGATGAAGAGCCGCGCCGAGTGCATGGGCGTCGACGTCGACAGGGTGCCGGAGACGATCCGGACCCGGGGCCAGGCGATCCTGGAGACGCAGCGCTCTCGGCTGCAGGAGGCCATTCGCGAGGGCCGCCAGGCGGCGGAGGCCAAGCGATCGGAAATGCTGACCCGGCTCCACGACGCCCAGGCGACGGGCGAGGAGCCGGCACCCCCGCCCCCGTACGTGGGGCCCGCCTGAGGGCGCTGCCAGGGCAGCATGCAAAGCAAGAGGCGCAGGGTCGCAGGGCCCTGCGCCTCGTTTTTGTAGAGCCCCTGCTATGCCCCGCGCAGGGCGCGAAGGGCGCGCGGCAGGAGCGGGAGCAGGTCCCCCGCCAGGAGCCCGGCGGCGCCGATTTCTCGGCGGCGGTACTCGCCGGCCAGGCTGTGTAGGTAGGCCCCGCAGATCGCCGCATGGTAGGCAGAAAGCCCCTGGGCCATGAGCCCCACCACCGCGCCGGCCAGCACGTCGCCCGTTCCCGCCGAGGCCATCAGGGCGTTCGCGTAGGGGATGATCGTCGCCCGCCCGTCCGGCGCGGCCACGATGCTGTGGGCGCCCTTGAGAAGCACCGTGACCCCCCACTGGGCGGCCTGCGCCCGGGCGATGCCGACGCGATCCCCTTGCACCTCGGCGATGGTCTTGCCGGTGAGGCGGGCCATCTCGCCGGGATGGGGGGTGACGACGGTCTCCCGGGGGGCGCCCTCCCACCACGACCCCTGCTCGGCGAGGAGGTTCAGGGCGTCGGCGTCCAGCACCGTGGGCGGCAGGTCGATCTTGTGGGGCGGATGCGTCTCCTCGCGGGCGGCAAACCCCACGGCCCGCCGGGAGGAGGGGCGGCCGCCCTGCAGCAGCCCGCGCAGGAATTCGCCGGTGTGCTCCTCGCGCCCCATGCCCGGCCCCACCAGGAGGGCGTCGTACCCACCGATCTCCTCGGCCAGGACCCGCAGCGCCGCCTCGGTGAGGGCCCCGAGATCGTGGGGGAGGAGGAGGTAGGTGGCCTCGGTGACGTGTCCGGCCACCGTGGGCTGGATGCGCTCGGCGACCCCCAGCGTGACCAGCCCGGCCCCCACGCGGTAGGCGCCCTCGGCCGCCAGGCAGGGCGCCCCGATATAGTTCGGCGATCCGCCGACCACCAGGGCCTTGCCAAAGGAGCCCTTGTGGGCATCCGGCGCACGCTCCGGGAGGAGGTCACGCACCATCTGGTGGGTGGCCACCTGGAGGGGGGTGTCGGCGCCCAGCGCCGGATCCAGGCCGATGTCGGCCACCAGGAGCTCCCCGATGCGGGCGGCGCCGGGGTAGGCGAACTGCCCGGGTTTCGGGTAGGCGAAGGTGACGGTGAGGTCCGCCCACAGCGCGAGATCGTCGATCTCACCGCTGTCGAAATCAAGTCCCGAGGGACCATCAAGCGCGACGACCAGAGGCCGCCCGGCCGGCCCGTGCTCCGGGGGCAGGCCGCCGATGCGGGTAAAGCGTTCGGGAGCGGGGGCGCCTCGCTCGCGCAGACCCTCGCCGACGGCGGCCAACAGGTCGGGCAGGGTGCCCCGGAGGGGTCCCTTGGCGCCGGTGCCCAGCAGGGCGTCCACGAGGACCTCGCACTCCCGGGCGAGGATGGCGAGCCGCTGCTGGTCCTTGTCCTCGGCGGCCCACACCGTGACGATGCCCACGGACTGCGCCCGCACCAGGAGGGGATCGGCGGTCTCACTGCGCTGCCAGATGTAGAGGGTGCACTCGTGGCCCCACTCCTGGAGATAGCGGGCGGCCACCAGCCCGTCGCCGCCGTTGTTGCCGGGGCCGATGAGAAAGAGGATCTGGGCGGGATCGGTCCGGCGTGCGCGGATCGCCTCGGCGACGGCCCGGCCGGCCAGCTCCATCATGTCCGCATAGTGATGGCCGGCGGCATCGGCCGCGGCCTCGATCCGTCGCATCTCACTGGTCGAAACGACTTGCATGGGCGCACTCCTCACGCGCTATACAGGGGAGTTCATTGTACGGCGCGAGGGGGCGATGTCAACGCGGGAGTGAGGTGCCGAGAGGCGGCTAGAGGCCAAGGTCGGCGGCGAGCGTATCCAGGGCGTCGTCGCCCTCGGGGTCGGGGTCGGCGTCCTCGGCGAGCAACTGGTCGGCGAGGGCGCGCTCGGTGTCGCTCAGGAACTCGGCGTCGAGGGCGTCCCCGTCCAGGATCTCGGCGATCGCCCCATCGTCGTCGTCCTCCACCTCATCGTCGTCGTCGTCGAGCCAGTCGTCCTCATCCGTGAGGTCGTAGACGGTGAGGTCGGCAAAGGGCTCCCCGCAGCCGGGGCACTCCTCGGGGGGATTTTGGCCGCGGAAGACCAGGCCGCACTCTGGGCATTCCCATTCCTTCAGGATGGCCATTGGGTCGTCACTCCGCTGCACATGCCCGGGGATGACGCGATCGGGAGGGCTTACGGGGCACCACGCACAACATCAGGCTCTAGGCCCAACATAGCACGGTCTTGGGGGCATGTCAATGGTTTTTTCCGCGGGGTGTGCGGTGTTTCGCCCTGGAGCCGGTTTCTAGGCGAACTCCATATCGTGGGCCAGCAGGGCATCGTGCATGGCGAGGTGCAGTTCGCTGGTAACCTCCACCATGCGCAGGGGCGCGTTCACCCAGACGGTGACCTGCACGCCGGCCCGCGTCTTGCCGGTGGGCAGCCGGCCAAAGCCGGTGATGTAGGCGCCCGGGGCGGGCCGGCGGAGGACCGCGCGGTGGCTCCGGACCGCATTCATGAGGATCTCGACGACGCGCCGCGGCTCGCCCTCAAAGGCGACGTTCACGGGAATCTGCAGGCGCACAGCCTCGGTGTTCTTGGAATAGTTGCGGATCGGGCCGGTGACAAAGCTCTGGTTCGGCATCACGACGGCGACATTGTCGGGCGTGCGGATCGTCGTGGTGCGAATACTCAGGTTCTCCACGACGCCGAGCTCCCCGGCCACGCTCACCACGTCGCCCGGGCGCAGCGACTGGTCGAACAGCAGGAGGAGGCCGCTGACAAGGTTGGCGAACACCTGCTGAGACCCAAAGCCGATGGCGACGGTGAGACCGCCGCTGACAAAGGCGACGGTGGAGGTGTCGAACCCCAGGGCGCTGAGGGCGAACGAGGCGGCCAGGGCGATGAGGCCGTAGCGGGCCACGGTGAGGACGATCTTGACCGTACCGGGCTCGGCGCTGGTGCGGGGCAGGATGGCGCCCTGCAGGATGCGCTGCCCGGCCCAAGCGGCGCCGAAAAAGAAGTAGAGGCCCGCGCCCGTGGTAAACAGCGCCCCGAGGAGGATGGGCGTCTCCGACACGGTCAGGAGCCGCACGGCCCCGAGCGCGTTCAGGTCGATGAGGAACCCCAGGCTGCGCACCACGGCCAGGACGACGAGCAGGGGCCCCAGGAAGCGCACCCGGAGGGGGCGGCTGGTCGCTTCGCCGAGGGTGTGCGTGGCGATGGCCGCGATGGCCCGGTAGGCCAGGACCAGCCAGAGCACGTACGCCGACTCGCTCAGCAGGCCGTCGGGCCACCCGATGGCGCGGAGGGCGCTCCCCGCCAGGTGGAGGGCCAGCGCTGCCGCCAGCGGGAACTCTAGGCGGGTGAGGATGGCGATGACCCGATCCATGAGCGGGTAGCGGTCGGCCCGGAGGACGGTGCGCACCAGCGCGTCGACCTTGCCGCCGGTCAGCCGATCCAGCCCATCGGTGACCAGCCAGGCCAACCCCAAGGCGGCGGCAAAGGCGATGAACTGCACCTGCACCATGGGACGCCGCAGAAAGACGAGCAGCGTACTGAGCNNTCGGCGATTCCGTGCAACTCGCTCTCGATGGGCACGTTCACTCCCCGGATTGTGCGTCCGATAGGTTAGGGTGCTTCGGCGACCGCCGGGGACTCTCCGTTCAGGAGGGTCACAAAGCGCTCGGCGAGCCATGTGGTATCCTCCCCGGCGAGCGCCGCCGCGAGGAGGGCGTCGCCGACCTCCCAGGGGCTACTCCCGACGGGGTAGTGGCGCGGGACCAGCGCCGAGGCCTCTTGGGCAGAGAGCGCCGCCACGGCCGGGTGCGCGTCCAGCGACACGTTCACGTTGCCGGGAATGCGCCCCGCACGGGCGACGAGCAGGGCCTGGGCCTCCACGTTCGTCGCATAGTCTGCAAAGGCCAGGGCCAGCGCGGCGGACGCATCCGATCCGCCGGCGGGCAGCATGATGCCGTCGACGCGCAGGAGCGCGCGCGCGGGGCCTGCGGGGCCCGCGGGCAGCGAGGCGACGCCCAGGCGCTCGGCGCCGAGGGCGGCCTGCAGGGGCCGCAGCGCCGACGTGCCTCCGGACAGGTACGCCACCTCCCCGGAGACCAGCGCCTCCCGCCCCTCGGCCGCGTCGGACGAGAGGAGGACGTTGGGCATCTCGGCGACACCCTGCATAAAGGCTAGCCAGTCGTCGACGGCCTCGGCGTCTGCGTGCAGTGCGCCATCCGGCCCGCTGGAGACCCCGCCAACCGCCGACAGGAGCCAGAAAGCGCCCTGGGCGTTGGCCGGCAGGGCCACCCCGTGCTCGGCGGAGGCCTCGGCGAGAAGGGCCTCGAGGGTCTCCGGCGGGTTCGATACGCGCTCCCGATCATAGTGGAGGCCAGAGATGCTCACGGCCAGGGGCAGCGCATAGGGGGTATCGCGATAGGTGACGGCGCGGTTGGCGGCGGGCCGAAAGCGCTCGGCCAGGGGGGCGGCGACGTCCCCGAGATCACGCAGGATGCCGGCCTCGACGAGTGGAGCGATCCAGTCGGTGGGACCGACGAGGGCGTCCGGGGCACCGTGGGCCTCGACAGCCGCGAGGTAGTCCTCCGGCGTGAGGGGCGACGGCAGCCTCCGCAGGCCGGCGTAGACTCCGGGACACACGCTGGAGAAGGCCTGCGCGACCTGGCGCAGGCCGGCCTCGTCATCGCGCTCCCAGCCGTGCCAGATACTCAGGACGCCCTCCAGCGCGCAGTGCTCCTCGGCCTCGGCCTCCTCGGCATCCAGGCCGTGGGCGGCGTTCACCTGGGCGGCATAGGCCCCGGCGGCCTCCGCCACCGTCTGGACGCCCTCGAGGGCCAGAGAGTAGGCGCGGTCGCCCATGGCGAGGAGGGTCTGTACCTGGGGCAGGTTGCGGCGCGGCTCGGCCGTCCGCGTCTGGGCGAGGAGCGCGGCGACGTCGGGGAGCAGCCGCGGATCCACCCGGACGTGTCGGCTGGCGGGCAGGCTGCCCGCCTGGCGGGCCAGGCGTTCTTGCTGCTCCGGCGTGCTGAGAAAGGCGGCCAGGCGCAGGGAGAGGGCCGCCTCGTTGGACGCTGCGTTCACCAGCACCGCCTGGGATTCCAGGAGCGGCCCAGCTGAGCCGTAGGGCCCCGCTGGCAGCGGCGCGACGCCCACCGCGTCTTCGCCCAAGACCTCGCGGAGGGCGGGCAGTTCCTCGGAAGACCCCGCATAGAACGCGACGTGGCCCTCGGCAAAGAGCGCCGTCGCGATCTCGTGCTCGGGGGTGAGGATGACGCCCGGCGTGCTCTGGGCGATCTTGAGCCAGCCGAGCCAGTTGGCAAAGCCGCCCTGATCGACGAGGGCGCGCCCCGTATCGTCCAGCGCGCGGCCGCCAAAGGCCCGGATGCCCCAGTAGGCATAGTAGGCGTCGGTGGTCAGCACCACCGATCGCCCGGCCGACGCCTCGGCGAGGAGGGCGTCCAGCGAAGCGGGCGGCCCATCCGCGAGGCTGCGGTTGTAATAGAGGGCCGCGGTGCGCAACGTGAGGGGCAGCCCATAGAGGGCCTCCTCGTAGCGCACGGTGTCCAGCGCCGGCGCATAGTAGGGATCGGTATCGGGCGCCAGGGGCTCGAGGGGGCGTATGAGGCCCGCCGGCGCCAGGGCGCAGATGGACTGGGCGGGCGCCAGCAGGAGGTCGGGCCCTAGGCCCATCTCGGCTCGCTCGGTGTACTCCTCGATGATCTCCTCGGGGGGCAGGGCCGATCGGACGATGTGCACCCGGGGGTAGATGTCCGTGAACATGTCCAGGAGGGCGTCGAGGACCTCGGCCTCGGCGGCGGACCAGGCATGCCATAGAAGGATGCGCCCCTCCACCTGCTCGCCAGGGGCCGAGCCCAGGCCGCAGGCCACGAGGACGAGCGAGAGCAGGAGCGTGAAGGTGATTGTCAGTATACGCATGAGCATTCGGGGTGCGATGCTGGCGTCGCCATGTGTGCGGGCAGCATACCACGTCTCCGGGTGGGCGCAAAGGCGGCCGGGAAGAGTTGGAGGGTGGGCGCAAAGGTTGGCGCATGGCAAGCGGTTATGGTAGACTGGGCGTGACCGACGAGTCACCCCGGAGCAGTCCTCCATCCTCCCGCGTCCCTCCACAGGAACTATGGGTTCATCGTGCCGCCGGTGGCCAGGTGTAAGGCCCGGTGGAGAGTGGAGCGCCGTGAGCTGGCAGTACACTCCGTACGCCATCCCCTTGATCGTGGCCGGCGCCGTGTCGTTGGCGGTGGCGGCCATCGTCTGGCGCCGCCGCTCGACATCGGGCGCCTGGCCGATGCTGCTGCTCATGGTGTCCGGCGCCGTCTGGGCGTTCGGGAACGCCCTGGAGCTCGGCAGCCGGGAACTGGGCGACAAGATCCTGTGGGCTAACGTCGAGTACCTGGGCATCGTCCTGATTCCGGTGTTCTGGCTGGTCTTTGCCGAGCAGTACACGGATGTCGGCCGGACCCTGCGCTACCGCGACCTGCTTCCCCTGCTCATCCTGCCACTGGTGACCCTCGTCCTGGTGTGGACCGATCCGCTACACGGGCTGATGCGCCGCAGCGTGCGGCTGGATGCCAGCGGCCCCGTGTCGCTGGTGGCCAAAGAGTACGGCCCCTGGTTCTGGGTGCACACGGCCTATTCGTACCTCCTGCTCGCCGTCGGCACCGTGCTCCTCGTGCGGGTGCTCTTTCGGTCGTCCCACATCTACCGCGGCCAGGCCGGCGCGCTGATTACTGCGGTCCTCTTGCCGTGG
>LSQX01319745.1_pt1 | contig 15488 bp, 13 predicted proteins | sample 654561 | NCBI WGS metagenome assembly LSQX01 (sample SAMN04489861, study PRJNA283612) | anaerobic digester metagenome | isolation source: 4 biogas reactors fed with cattle manure at either 37C or 55C with and... | place: Denmark: Kongens Lyngby | collected 2014 | reverse complement strand
TATTTAAAGCTTGTTCTCTCAATTGTTCAACAAATAACTTCATCTCAATAACAGCTTGGGTATTTTCTAGTGATGCTGCTTTTGAACCTATAGTGTTGATTTCTCTATTCATTTCTTGGAATAGGAAATCTAGACGGCGGCCAAGGCTTTGTTTGTTGTTAGTTTTTTTATCTGTGGTTACTGTGCCACGTTGACTGCTAAGCATTTGACGCAATTCAGTGGTATGTGACTTCAAACGGGTGATTTCTTCGGCGATATCGACTCGGATGCCAAAGAGGGAGGTTTCTTGGGCGATACGCATCGATAGTTCCTCACCACTGATATATTCAAAACCGGAGGGAGCGATAGCTGTCAGGGCATCTGTTAGGCGTTGATGAATTTTTTCTGTTTGGCTTATCAGTAGTTGTTCTTGCTGTGCTTCTAGCTGATTGACAATAGTAAGAATCTCATCGGCATAGCCCAGCATGGTTTTGGCTAGTCTTTCTCCCTCACGCAAGCGCATGGCGGTGAATTCATTAATGGCCAAGTCTACTGTTTTAAGGCAGTGCTCAGAAATCGCCTGCCAACGTTGCGCTTCTTCGGAGCGTTCTTCTTCGCTAATTTCTTCAGTAGCCTGGATTTCTTTGCCAAGCTGCAGGATGTCAGCAAAACCAGGTGTAGGCATGTCGGGAAAGTATCGTCTTAATTTAGCGATTTCTTCAACGACGCGCTCCATAGTGTCAGCATCAAGTTCAAATTTATCTTTAGTTTTTTGAGACTTAAAAGTGATTTTTAGTTCGACTTTACCACGATGGATGCGCTGGCTAATTAGTTCGCGCAGTTTATCCTCGATGATCTTGAACTCCTCCGGTATGCGAATATTTAAATCCAGATAGCGATTGTTCACACAACGCAACTCTACCTGTAGCGTACCTTGGTCAAACTCAGTCTTGATATTACTGAAAGAGGTCATACTAGAAATCATAAAAGTACCTTAAAAGAATCGTGTATATACTAAAAACTTTCTTTAGAAGGCCTTATAATATGGCATAAAGCAAACTTTGTAAAAAAAATTTTAGAGGAAATTATGTCCGTTACTTCTTTTAGTATTGATTCCCCGCGACCTTCTGGACGTGAAAGCTCAACTATGCGTCAGGTCAAAGTGACTCGGGGCTTTACTCCCTATGCCGAGGGTTCGGTACTTATTGAGGTAGGACAGACAGTCGTCTTGTGTAATGCCAGTGTGTTGGATCGAGTTCCTCCATTTTTAAAGGGTAAGGAGCAAGGTTGGGTGACTGCGGAGTACGGTATGCTACCCAGATCAACTCATACTCGCTCTGATCGTGAGGCGGCTCGTGGTAAGCAAAGCGGTAGAACCCAAGAAATTCAACGGTTAATTGGTCGCAGTTTGCGTGCGGTTACTGATTTAGGAAAACTGGGTGAACGTACGATTCATTTGGATTGTGATGTTTTACAGGCCGATGGTGGAACCCGTTGTGCAGCGATTACTGGCGCTTGGATTGCTCTTGCGGATGCTGTTTCAAAGCTTCTCAAGGAAGGCTTAATTACCGAGAATCCATTAAATGATCGTGTTGCAGCGGTTTCTGTTGGTATGTGGAATAATCAGGCCGTTCTTGATTTGGACTACGCCGAAGATTCTGCTTGTGATGCGGACATGAATATTGTCATGACCGGTAGTGGCCACTATGTTGAGGTGCAGGGTACGGCAGAGGGTCAAGTATTTAGCAAGGGTGATTTAGATACATTACTTACTTTGGCAGGTAAAGGCGTATCTCAGCTCCTGCGAGTTCAGCAAGATGCCTGGCCGCAGCAGTAATCTTGTCTGAGCTCTTGCTCTTCAATTCCTTTTAGTTCAAATTCATAAATTATGTCACTACTCAATCAATTAACCCATATCGTTTTAGCTTCAAATAATCAGGGTAAGCTCAACGAGTTCGCCGCTTTATTTGAGCAGCATGATATTAAAATTACGCCGCAAGGCGAATTAAATGTCACCGAATGTGATGAGCCATATCATAGTTTTGTAGAAAATGCCTTGTGTAAAGCTCGCCATGCGAGTAAGCAGACTGGACTACCCGCTGTTGCGGATGATTCGGGTCTTGTCGTGACAGCTTTAAATGGCTTGCCTGGTGTCATGTCAGCACGTTATGCTACGCTTTTTGGTGAAGAAAAGTCAGACCATAATAACAATACCCGTTTGATTCGTGAGTTGCAAAAGTATGAGGATAAATCGGCTGCATATATTGCAGTTTTGGTCTTGGTTCGACATGCTGATGATCCGGCTCCTTTAATTGCGCAGGCCTGGTGGAAGGGTGAAATTCAAGATGAGCCTCAGGGGCAGTATGGCTTTGGCTATGACCCACATTTTTATATTCCTGGCTATGGTTTGACAGCAGCAGAGATGCAGCCTGAGCTGAAAAATAGCCTCAGCCACCGCGGAATTGCCTTGAAAAAATTAATTGCCGAGATGGAAGCAGCGAACTAGTGAAAACTATTACTATTCATCGTGTCGATAGCAATCAGTCGATAGCCCCTAAAGCACTAGAGGAAGTTGAGGTGCTGGGCTCCGGTCCACGTTTTACCCAGAGTTTACCGCCTTTGTCTTTGTATGTTCATGTGCCGTGGTGTGTAAAAAAGTGTCCTTATTGTGATTTTAATTCACATGCCTTACAAGATGGTATTCCAGAAGAAAGGTATTTACAGGCGCTTGAGGCGGATTTGATCCACCATCTACCCTATATCTGGGGGAGGACTGTACATACAGTCTTTATCGGTGGGGGCACTCCTAGTTTGTTATCAGCTGCAGCTATGGATAGGCTGTTATCAATGCTTAGGAATCTGCTCGGGCTTGGTCCAAATATTGAAATCACGATGGAAGCAAATCCAGGAGCGATTGAGGCTGATAAATTTAAGGAGTTTGCGGCAAGCGGTATTAATCGTTTATCACTTGGTATACAGAGCTTTAATGATCAGCATTTAAAACTGCTGGGTCGGGTTCATGATGCTGATAAGGCTCGTCGAGCTATTGAAATTGCTCAACGATACTTTGAACGTATTAATCTTGACCTGATGTTTGCTTTACCCACTCAATCGCTAGCAGAGCACCGCCAAGACTTGCTTGAGGCTTTGTCCTATGATACTGAGCATTTGTCGCTTTACAATTTGACATTAGAGCCCAATACGGTGTTTGCGAAGTATCCACCAAAAGACCTCCCCGATGATGAGTTGGTAGATGATATGTTGGATCAAAATATCAACTTAACAGCTGAAAGGGGTTATGAGCATTATGAAGTATCCGCTTATGCCAAAAGCGGTGCTTATGCTCGTCATAATACCAATTACTGGCAGTTTGGTGATTATTTGGGTATAGGGCCTGGAGCTCACGGAAAGATCAGTTTTCCTGACAAAATAGTCCGCACGGTTAATCAACGCTCGCCAGAAAACTGGATGGCTAATGCCTTAAAGGCTGATGGTTCTCATCAGGTAGAGTGGCGTGAGCTCGATGCAGCAGATATTCCTTTTGAGTTTATGCTAAACGCATTGAGGCTACGCGAAGGTGTAGAGCAGTGTTTGTTTGCTGAGCATACAGGGCTATCACCCTTTATTATGAAGAAGCAATTAAATCAGGCTATAGAGAAAAAACTTCTTGAGGATTCAGCGCTTAGATATCAGCCTACTGATTTAGGATGGCGTTTTTTAAATGATTTGCAGGCAATATTTTTAAATTAGAAAATAGCTTAAGATTTGCTTACATTATTAATACTGGTTTTGTTAAATAAATTTTACAAAACCGTCATAATATATAGTCTTAATGTATTTGTAATCTGAAGAATTCAGGAGAATTTCATGACTACCCCAAGTCAGGTGCTTGAGCTGATTGGCCAGCACGAGGTCGCATTTGTTAGTTTACGCTACACCGATACTGTAGGTAAAGAACACCATATGACCATTCCAGCTAGGCATTTAGATGAGGAGTATTTTGAGTCCGGTTATGCCTTTGATGGATCATCCGTTCGTGGCTGGAAGGGTGTTGAGGCATCAGACATGTTGCTTGTACCTGATGCTAGCACCGCTCGCTTAGATCCTTTTCGAGAGGAGGTCACACTAGTCTTAACGTGCGATGTATTAGATCCAGTTAATCTCAAGGGCTATGAGCGTGCACCTCGTTCGGTAGCGCGTCGAGCTGAGGCATATTTAAAATCTACCGGTATTGGTGATACTGCTTTTTTTGGTCCAGAGCCCGAGTTTTTTATTTTTGATGGTATTACTTGGAATAACAAACCTCAGCATAGTAGTTTTAAAATTTTTACAGACCAAGGTGATTGGGTAAGTGGTGATGAGATGGAGGGACGCAATAACGGTTTTAGACCGCGTCATCTCGGCGGCTATGCACCAGAACCACCAGCGGATGCTTTTGCAGATTTTCGTTCTGAAGCTTGCCAATTGCTTGAGGAGCAGGGCGTACCTGTAGAGATTCATCATAGTGAGGTGGCGACAGCACAGCAGGAGATAGGCACTCGTTTTTCTAGTTTAGTGCAGCGTGCTGATTGGAATCAAATTTTAAAATACACCATTAATAGCCTAGCCCATATTTATGGTAAGACAGCGACATTTATGCCGAAACCGCTTGTTGGTACCTCTGGTTCTGGTATGCATGTTCATCAATCAATTTGGAAGGATGGTCAAAATATCTTTTCAGGCAATGGTTACGCTGGTTTATCTGAGACTGCGCTATTTTACATTGGCGGAATTATCAAACATGCTAAGGCATTAAATGCCATTACTAATCCGTCGACAAACTCTTATAAGCGTTTAGTGCCACATTTCGAGGCACCTGTTAAGTTAGCTTATTCGGCTCGTAACCGTTCGGCCTCTATTCGTATTCCTTATGTTAGTAGCCCAAATGCACGCCGGATTGAGGCACGCTTCCCAGATCCTTTGGCAAACCCTTATTTGTGTTTTGCTGCGTTATTAATGGCTGGTCTTGATGGTATTCAAAATCGCATGCATCCAGGTGACCCCGCCGATAAAAATCTTTATGATTTACCGCCAGAGGAAGACATTAAGGTGCCATCAGTTGCTTCTTCATTAGAAGAGGCCTTAGAGTGTTTAGATAAAGATCGTGAGTTTTTATTGGCCGGTGGCGTATTTACTGACGACTTAATTGATGCCTATATTGAACTTAAAATGAAGGAAGTCGACCGTTTGCGTGTCACACCTCATCCGCTCGAGTTTGAGATGTATTATTAAGACATAAACAAACCCCAAAGATTGGATTTTGATATCCAATCTTTGGGGTTTGTTATTTTTTCGTAATTGAGAGCTTAGGTTGTTAGTAGCGATTCTTCGCGAAAGCTATAACCTAATTGGATTTCTTCCATGATGCCTTGTGGGTCCTTACCAGTCAGTAAGTAGTGAAGCGTGTCATAGACTGAACGCTTTTGATTGCCAAAGGGTAGGGGATCCTTGCCGCGGAAGAATAAGCCCTTGCGAAGGTCGCCATTAAATGCGTCAGTTAAACGATCATCAATACAAAACTGACCAATTTTTGAAATGCCGTCACGTAAGCCACAGACGCTTAAGCAATTAACGTCATTGCGACAGCGGCGTTGATCGGCTTTAGCAGCGCCTTGTAAGCGCTCAATGTTTTGTAGATACTTCTGTAAGAAGGGAGTCATTACTGCACGGGCAGGTAGGCCTGCTACAGAGATAAACTCAACAACGTCTTCAGGGGTCGCACCAACTAAGGTGTCTTTAAAGTTATCATGAGCATCGCCTTCGTGAGTAACTGCGAATGCAGTACCAATTTGAACAGCATTAGCGCCCCATGTTTTAAACGCAGTTTGGATCTTTTTAACCTTAGCCATACCGCCAGCAAGTATCAGAGGGATTTTCTCGCTTTCTAAACCTAGGTTTTTAAAGGTTTCCATGGTTTCTTCGATGACGCGGTTGAAGGTAAAGCGCTCGTTTCCTAAGTCATTAAGTTGAGTTGCACCTAAGTGTCCACCTGCGTGGTTAGGGTGCTCAATCACGATGGCGTCAGGAAGACGATTTTTTTTCATCCAACGCTTCAGGATGATATTAATACCACGGGATTCTGAAAGTATGGGGAAGAGGCAAACATCTGGGTGATCTGCGGTTAGGTCGGGTAAGTCAGTAGGCAAACCTGCACCCATAACGATAGCGTTAGCACCTGACTCACACGCTTGTCTGACGAGCGCCTCGTAATCAGTCACAGCTTTCATGACATTAACAGCAATCATACCCTTGCCTTCAGCTAGCTCAAGAGCTTTTTTAATTTCGCGATCCAAGGCAATCAGATTTAAACGGGTGTGCTTATCCTTGTGCGCATCTTTATTAGACTCCTCAAGAAGATCCGGGTGTAGATGGCGTAAGTCGATGCTCGCAATCGTACCAATTGCACCTTGGCGAGCCATGGCGCTAGAAAGGCTACTGGCGGAAATGCCAACACCCATACCGCCTTGAACGATAGGGAGTAGCTCCTTGCCACGAATAATAAGAGGGTCATAAGGGTGTTGCATCAAAGTTTTACCTTTATTGAGAACCGTTTTGTAGTTAATTTGTAAAGCTTGTATTTGTAAAGCTTGTAATTATTTGCTTGCTTATGATTGAATATCAATAACCTATTTTAGTGCTTTTGCTACGGTTCTACTGTAAGTTTAGCATCATGGTCTGAGGATTTACCTAATCCCTAATACCTGACTAAAATAGTGCGATATATTAAGAGTCTCAATATCTTAGCATTTTTGGGCTAAGTAGACGATATATATCGGGATTTAAACATGTAATTACATAGGTGTCACTTTACAATGGTGTAATAACAACGAAAACTGTAAGATTTCTCTGTATTTAAATGCTATTTGCCATATTAGCGTGATACTTTATTATCTCAAGTTAGGGTTTAAAGAAAAGAAATCTCCTATAGATTCAAGGGGTTTAGTGAGAATTTCTATGCTCATACATAAAAGTAAACAAGTATTAAGAAAAATTATAAAAAGAAAGATTAATTTGAACTTATAAAGTTATGCACTTAAAATAATACATGCATTTTTAGCGACATCATCAATTCTTACTCTATCAGGGAGAAAGTTATGAAGGCAAGAAAGTTAACGTTATTAGCTGCAATTTTATCAGCATTTGCTTTAGCGGCTTGTGATAAGGCCGAGGAAAGTCCAGCGCCAGTTGAGCCATCTGTTACAGAAACACCATCTAGTGATGTTGAGCCAGTCACTCCTCCAGCTGTAGCTGATGAGCCTAGTGTCTCCGAGCAGATAGACGAGGCAATTGAGGCTGCTAAAGAGTCAACTACTGAGGCTATTGATTCAGCGAGAGAAACAGCAGAGGAATTAGTTGATAGTGTGAGAGAGAGTGCCGCAGAGGCTAGCGATACGATTCAAGAGTTGACCGGTAGTGCGATTGAGAGTACTAAGCAAGCCACTGAAGAAGCAAAAGAAAAAGCTAATAAAGCAGTGGAAAATGTCAGACAGTCATTTAGTTCAGAAACAGGGGTTACTGATGCAACTATCGACCCTACGGCGCCGATTGAGCCAGAAGTAACGCCAATAACCGGTGCAGGTACAGGCGAGGGATCTACTCCTGCATCTGAGGTCGAGTCGTCTTCTAGTGATGCGACCACTACGGCTGAGCCTTCAACTGAAGTTGATGCGGCTACAAGTGAAGCTGAGCAAAATCCTGACTTAGTCGGTCAAATCATTGAAGAAACTCAGGAGTCAGCTACTGAAGAAGTGGCGCCGACTGCGGCAGAGCAGGCACTTGAAGAGGTTAAAGATGCAGGTGTTAGAGTGCGTGAAGCAGTTGAAACGGATTTAGAGGACGCAGCTGAAATGCTAAGACCTAATGTTGAGCCGGCAGCGCCTGAGCTTCCTGATGCTACAGAATCACAAGCAGGTAGCGTTACGCCATAGTATCTCTATATATTAGGTAAGAAAAAGTCCCGAGATGCATTAAGCCGCCTCGGGACTTTTTATATCATTTAAAATGAATCCATTCTGGATTTTATATACAAGGATTGATTATGAAAGCACAAGGTTTTTTTGAAGAGTTCCAAAAAGGGGTGCAAGATCTAATTGCTCAAAGTCCGGCAGCAGATCTTGAGAAAAACGTCAAAGCATTTATGGCTCAGGGTTTTTCTAAACTGGATCTAGTTACTCGTGAAGAGTTTGATGTGCAAGTTGCGATGGTCGAAAAGTTACGTGAACGAGTGACCGCTTTAGAAGCTTTAGTGACAGAAAAAATCGGTGGAGAGGATAAGTAAATTTTATCCTCTTAAGGCTGGATGAAAATGTCCTAATTACATTTTGAGTCCATTATTTCTTGCAAACTAAGTTATAGATTAATTTACTGTAAGGAGATGATGTGGCTCTAGCTGTCTTAAATAGTTGCGCACTGCAGGGGATGTCCTCAGCTCAAGTGCGCACAGAGGTTCATATCGGTGCTGGTCTACCTAATTTTCTATTAGTAGGTTTGGCGAGCACTGGGGTCAAGGAAAGTAGGGATAGGGTCCGAGCGGCTATTTTAAGTTCAGGATTTGAGTTTCCCGTTGGCCGTATTACAGTCAATTTATCACCCGCTGATTTGCCTAAGGAGTCAGGGCGTTTTGATTTGCCCATTGCCTTGGGCATTTTGATGGCAACAGGACAATTGCGCCTTTCATCAAATCAGTATCAATGTCTTTTGCCGCGCCTGTATTTTGTTGGGGAGCTCTCCTTGACAGGCGCCTTAATTTCTAGCCATAACTCATTGATTTTGGCTTTGTCTATTTTTAAAAGTGATTCTAAGGCAATTTTAATTATGCCTAAGGCTGATGCTGCAATGGCTGCTTTAGTTGAAGGTTTAACTGTCATTGGAGCGAATAGTCTGAGAGAGGTGGTAGAGCATTTAGATGGAAAGCGACCTATTGAAGCAAGTGAAGCCAATGCTTATGCTGATTCAGGTAATAGGTTTTTAAAGACTAGAGCCTCAGATCATGATTTATTTATTGAGCAGGGCTTGTGTTTATCTGATGTGCGCGGACAGCCGGAAGCGTGTTATTTATTAGAGTTAGCAGCTAGTGGTGCGCACAGTATTTTATTTAGTGGACCATCTGGTGTGGGTAAAACGATGCTAGCCCAGCGTTTACCAACTATTTTGCCTGACCTAAGTAATTTAGAGAGACTTGAGTCATTGGCAATTCAGAGTGTATCGGCAAATGGTATTGTGGATCTTGGTACTAGGCCTCCATACCTTTTTCCTCATTACTCAATTTCTGATCCTGCTCTATTGGGTGGTGGCGCACAAGCTTATCCTGGAGAAATAAGCCTAGCACATCACGGCGTACTTTTTTTGGATGAATTAGCCGAGTTTAAAAGAGTAAGTTTAGAAGCTTTAAGAGGGCCTTTGGAGGCTGCTGAGATTTGTATTTCGCGGTCAAACTCTCACCAGATTTATCCTGCAAAGTTCCAACTTATTGCAGCGGCTAATCCTTGTGCTTGTGGCTATTTAGATCACCCTGAAGCGGATTGCGTATGTACCCATCGAGCGATCAATCAGTATCAGAGTCGAATTTCAGGCCCTTTATTAGAACGTATTGACATCCATTATAAAGTGCCGCCATTGCAGTCTAGTTGGATGGAGGCTGATGCGGCAGATTCTTCCAGTGTGGTGCGTCAAAGAGTCACTGTTTGCAGAGAGCGTCAGCTTGAGCGACAAGGTGTGCTTAATGCGCATCTCAAAGGGCGTCAAGTTCAGGAGTTTTGTAAGTTAAGTCAAGAGTCTAAGATGAGATTGGAGCTTAAGGTTCAACAAAAGGCCTGGTCAGCGAGAGTGGTGCAGGCTATTTTAAAGCTTGCACGCACCTCTGCTGATATGAGAGGAGATAGAGATATTGATGCTCATGATTTGGAAAAGGCTATAAGTTGTCGGCAGCCTTTTTCTAAAAAAGAAGAGGGTAGACTTTATTGGCATGAACTTAGGAAAACTGGCAACTCATAGTGTTTGATTTCGGTGCTAGAATAAGGACTAATATAATAATCAATTTAGCTAGGAAGCGGGTATGAGGCCATTAGAGGGTATTAAGGTTTTAGAGCTGGGGCAGCTGATAGCAGGGCCTTTTGCAACCAAGATTCTTGGTGAGTTTGGTGCCGAAGTGATCAAGATCGAGCCACCAAAAACGGGCGATCCTTTGAGGAAATGGCGCTTGTTGCATGAGGGGACATCAGTTTGGTGGGCTTCCCAATCTCGCAATAAGAAGTCAGTTACTGTTGATTTGCGTTCTGCTGAGGGGCAGGCCATCATCCGTCGTCTGGTTCAAGAGGTCGATATTTTGGTGGAGAATTTTAGACCAGGAGCATTAGAGGGGTGGGGTCTGGGTGAGGAGCAGCTCAAAGAGATTAATCCGGACCTCATCATGGTTCGAATTTCAGGTTATGGTCAAAATGGTCCTTACAAGGATTTACCAGGTTTCGGTTTGGTTGGTGAGGCTATGGCAGGATTTCGTCACTTAAGTGGCGAACCAGGTAGGGCACCCGTCAGGGTAGGAATTTCTATTGGTGATTCACTGGCTGCATTGCATGCAGTGATTGGTGCATTGATGGCTTTGCGTCATCGTGAGGTTCAGCGAGGTAGTGGTCAGGTAATCGATATTGCCTTATATGAGTCTGTTTTCAATATGATGGAAAGTCTGGTAGCTGAGTATTCGGTTTTTGGGGAAGTGAGGCAGCCAGCGGGAAGTAGCCTACCGGGCATTACTCCCAGTAATGCTTATCTTTGTGCTGATGGTAAGTATGCGTTAATTGCTGGCAATGGTGATAGTATTTTTAAGCGTTTGATGCTGCTGATTGGTCGTGAGGATATTGCTAATGATCCTGCTTTTACCCATAATGATGGCCGTAGTGCCGAGGCAGAGTATATTGATGGGGTGATTGCTCAATGGACAGCTCAGCATTCCTTGGGTGAAGTGTTGGAAGCGCTACATGAAAATAGGGTGCCAGCAGGTAGAGTTTATGATGTGGAGGATATTTTCAATGATCCTCATTATAAGGCTCGAGAAATGTTGCTTGAGGGAGAGCTAGAAGACGGTACGGCCGTGACTCTTCCTGGTGTCTTGCCAAAACTAAGTCAAACGCCAGGTAAGGTTGTCAGAAAGGCTCCGATCTTAGGTCAGGATACGGATGAGGTATTATCAGCTATCGGCTTTAGCACTGAGGAGTTAGCCCATTTGCGTAAGCAAGATGTGATTTAAAAGCCGTATAGTGTTTTTTTAATGTTGTTAAGGGGGTTAAAACAACAGAATTAAACGAAATTTTGAGGAGTTTGCTAGGATTGTCCTCGTCTGTGGCTAAATAACGCGTTTCTCTGTTCGAAATCTGGACAATTGGTAAAGTAAATGCTATCATTTAAAGCTTGTTGAATTATCTATATACCTTTTATAACAAGGTGTTATCCAGGTGTTCACGACACGCTTCATAGAGTTTGGGTCATATTTTCGTCTTGTTCGATCATTGATCTAACATGTCTTATGTCTTCAATTTGTCGTTGAAATTTCATAAAGCAGAGATGCTTTATGACTCATGTTTTATGGAGCTACAAGCTGTTATTATTAGGTCAAAAAAGAGCTGTAATTCATTGCAGACACCTAGTCTTAACTTTAAATTTAGAGTGTTATTATGCCTAAAATGAAAACTAAAAAGAGTGCGGCCAAGCGCTTCCGTGTGCGTCCGGGTGGTACTGTTAAGCGTGGTTATGCTTTCAAAAGCCATATCTTAACTAAGAAAACTACTAAAAACAAACGTCAATTACGTGGTACTGAAAACGTTAATAAGTCCGATGTGGCTGCCGTTAAGGCCATGATGCCATACGCATAACTAGGAGAAAAATATGCCTCGTGTAAAAGGTGGTGTGACCGCTCGCGCTCGTCATAAAAAAGTATTAAAAGAAGCTAAAGGTTTCCGTGGTCGTCGCGGTAAGGTTTTCCGTGTTGCCAAACAGGCGGTGATGAAAGCAGGTCAATATGCTTATCGTGACCGTCGTAACAAGAAACGTACTTTCCGTGCTTTATGGATTACCCGTATTAATGCAGCTGTTCGTAGCCATGAGATGACTTATAGCGTCTTTATCGCTGGTTTACGTAAAGCTTCAATTGACTTGGACCGTAAGGTTCTAGCTGATATGGCAGTAAATGATAAAGCTGGCTTCAAAGTAATTGTTGAACAGGCTAAAGCAGCCCTAGCCGCTTAAGTTAGACTGTTAAGCACAGCAAATACAGTAATTTACTGTATTACTAATTAAGGCGGGGCCCCTATTTAGGGTCCCCGCCTATTTTTTTTAACCAATGGTTGTGGACAATGACTGAATCCTTAGACGACTTAATTAAACAAGCAGAAGAAAAATTCACGGCAGCTCAGGATGTAGCCAGCTTAGAAAATGAAAAGGCCAAGTTTTTAGGTAAAAATGGAGTAGTGACTAGCTTACTTAAAGGCCTATCCAGTTTGCCTAATGATGAAAAGCGTGAAGCAGGCCAACGTATTAACCAGGTTAAAAGAGAGATTGAGGCTTTGCTAAATGCGCGTCGTGAGCGCTTTGCGGAAGAGCAATTAGCGAAGCGCCTAGCCGCTGAAAAAGTGGATGTCACATTACCTGGTCGCGGTTTGAACCGTGGCGGTTTGCATCCGGTGATTCAGTCGACTCTACGCATTGAGGGCATCTTTCGTTCGATCGGCTTTGATGTAGCCGACGGTCCTGAAATTGAAACTGACTGGTATAATTTTACCTCTCTTAATAACCCCTTAAATCACCCTGCACGCTCGATGCAGGATACCTTTTATATCGATCATAATGACGACGAGGGCTTGCCCTTGATGCTTCGCACGCATACAAGTCCAATGCAAGTGCGTTACGCTCGTCAACATAAACCGCCTATCAAAGTCATTGCTCCTGGCCGTACCTATCGAGTAGATAGTGATGCAACGCATAGCCCGATGTTCCATCAGGTTGAGGGTTTATGGATCGATGAAAATATTTCATTTGCCGATTTAAAAGGCATTTATACGAAGTTTTTACAAGCATTCTTTGAGACAGATGATATCGTCTTACGCTTCCGTTCATCTTTCTTTCCATTTACTGAACCCTCCGCCGAAATTGACATGATGTTCACTAGCGGTCCTATGGAAGGTCAGTGGTTAGAAATTTCCGGCGCAGGTCAGGTACATCCTAATGTGATTAGAAACTATGGCCTTGACCCTGAAAAATACATGGGATTCGCCTTTGGTTCCGGTATTGAACGCTTAACTATGTTGCGTTATGGCGTTAATGATTTACGTTTATTCTACGAGGGTGATTTACGCTTCTTGGAACAATTTAATCGCTAATTGTTTTTAAGTAAAGCCATTATTTATTACCTATCTCATTCGTTTTTTGCAAAGAATTTACTATGTTTATTTCAGAATCTTGGTTAAGAAGTTTAATCAATCCGGAGCTATCAACAGAAGAGCTTTGTCACCGTTTGACCATGTCAGGCTTGGAGGTTGAGGGTGTCGAGCCCGTCGCTCCAGCTTTTGAAGGCGTTGTGGTGGCCGAGGTTAAAGAAGTAGGCCCACATCCAAATGCTGATAAATTACGTATTTGCCAAGTTGATGATGGTTCTGGTGAATTGGTCCAAGTGGTTTGTGGTGCGCCTAATGCAGCCGCAGGTACTAAAGTTCCTATGGCACGTGTAGGTGCAGTATTACCCGGCGACTTTAAAATTAAAAAAGGCAAGTTACGTGGTGAAGCGTCTCACGGGATGCTTTGTTCGGCTCGAGAGTTAGGTATTACCGATGAGCACGAGGGATTAATGATCCTCGACGACTCAATGGAGATCGGTACCAATATTCGTGATGCACTTAATCTCGATGACAATATTATTGAGTTTAAATTAACACCGAACCGTGCTGATTGTTTATCCGTGTATGGTGTGGGTCGAGAGGTACAGGCTCTGACTGGTGCCAAGCTCAAGAAGCTAGACTTTAGCCCTGTTGCCGTGACTCTAGATGAAACCATGCCTGTTGTCGTCGAAGCGCCTGATTTGTGTGGACGTTTCGCTGGTCGTATCATTCGTGGTGTGAATGCCAAAGCTGATACGCCTGATTATATCAAGCAACGAATTATTGCGGCAGGGATGCGCCCCGTTTCTGCTTTAGTGGATATTTCTAACTATGTGATGTTGGAGCTAGGTCGTCCTACACACGTTTTTGATATTAAAAATATCGATCTATCTAAAGGCTTAACGGTTCGTTGGGCTAGGCCTGGTGAAAAGCTCAAGTTGTTGACTGAAGACGAAATTGAGTTAGATATTGATTCTGGCGTTATTTGTCATGATGATGTCCCAGAGAGTCTCGCAGGTGTGATGGGTGGTGATGCAACTGCTGTGGATTTGGAAACGGCAGATATTTACATGGAAGCCGCTTTCTGGTTCCCTGATGCAATCGCCGGTTTGACCCGAAAATATAAGTTGTCATCTGAAGCAGCTTATCGCTATGAGCGTGGGGTTGATTTCCTCAATGTCGTTGAGCATATTGAGTATATGAGTCGCTTGATCTTAGAAGTTTGTGGTGGTCAAGCAGCACCAGTTCTTGATCAAGTGATTAATTTACCTGAGCGTAAAGCAGTGAAAATGCGTCTAGCGCGTTGTAATAAAGTGCTAGGTGTTGAGGTTTCTGCCGAGGAAGTAAAGCAGATTTTTACTGATCTCGAGTTTGATTTTGAAGTTAATGAGGAGAATGAATTTACGGTTAATGCACCTTCTTATCGCTTTGATATCGAAATTGAAGAAGACTTAATTGAGGAAGTTGCACGAGTCTACGGTTTTGAGCGTATTCCTGCACGTGAACCAGTAGTCCAGGCAAGTATTTTTCCATTTCCAGAAAAGCAGCGTTCAGCTCATGCATTCCGTCATATGATGGCTGCCATGGACTATCAAGAGGTTGTTAATTACAGCTTTGTTGATGAAAACTGGGAGCGTAATTATCAAAACAATGAAAATCCAATTCGTTTATTGAACCCTATTTTTGCTCAATATGCCGTTATGCGTACGAGCTTGATCGGTGGTTTGCTAAAGAATATTGCACATAATGCTAAATATCGACAAAACCGTGTCCGTGTGTTTGAATTAGGGCGTGTGTTTTTTGATGACCCTGATGTTAAGGCGAGCGAAAAAACAGTGAAAGGCATTCATCAGCCAATGCATTTTGCTGCGGCTAGCTGGGGTTTAGCTTATCCTGAGCAATGGGGTGAGAAATCACGCCAAGTGGACTTTTTCGATCTTAAAAATGATCTGGAAAACTTGCTAGGCTCCCAAGCGCAGGATTTGCGTTTTGTCGCCGAAGAGCATCCGGCATTACATCCGGGGCGTAGCGCCACTATTTATTATCAAGACCAAAAACTGGGTGTGATTGGTGAGCTTCACCCACAATGGTTGGCAGGCCTCGACTTGA
>LSQX01381385.1_pt1 | contig 15489 bp, 15 predicted proteins | sample 654561 | NCBI WGS metagenome assembly LSQX01 (sample SAMN04489861, study PRJNA283612) | anaerobic digester metagenome | isolation source: 4 biogas reactors fed with cattle manure at either 37C or 55C with and... | place: Denmark: Kongens Lyngby | collected 2014 | reverse complement strand
TCGAGCCCAACAGGGGGAGCCAAATCAAAACAATCCGAACACCGCAAATGTTCGGATTGTTTGCTAATAAAAATCTTATTAGATTATCAAAAAAATCCATTTTTAACAAAAATAATTGTTGACATTTTATTTATTTTCGCATATAATAATAATGCAGGTAGAAATACGCTGTACACCCATGCAACTGAATTTGCGTTTAAGCGTCATGTAATGGCGTCAGCCATGGGGCCGCCTTAGGGCGGTTTTTTTACAAGAGATAGGAAAATATGAACATATTTATTCGGATGAATCAGGCGTTTTTGACAAGGTACACAACGACATTTTTGTTTTCGGAGGCGTAATATTCTTAGAAAAAGATTCAAAAGAAATGTGGGAAAGATTGTATGCAAATACCGAGAAAGCAATTTATATTTCTTCCGAAATACCGAAAAACATTGAACTTAAGGCGGCAAGCCTAAATCACAAGTATAAAAACTAATTATTTCGTTCGCTAAACAACTGCTATAAATTCGGTGTTGTTATAAACCAAAAACAAGTGCTTGACCGAATTTTCCACGATAAGAAAGATAAACAAAGATATTTGGACTATGCTTTTAAAATTGGCGTCAAACATGCTTTTAAACAATTGATTAAAAATAATGTAATCAACCCTTCAAGTGTAAAACGGTTGTATTTCTTTAATGATGAACACACAACAGCCACGAATGGGCGATACGAATTAAGAGAAGGTTTAGAACAGGAGTTTAAATCAGGCACATATAATTTCAACTACCAGTTTTTTTACACCCCATTGTTCGAGAAATTAGAATGCGTTAATTTAGAGTTTTGTTGTTCAAAATCAAAGCGACTAATCCGTGCGGCCGATATTGTTGCCAATCGCTGTTATTTCGAAGCTACCCGTGGGGACATCAAAAGTATTATTAACGACAAATGTTTCATTACATTTTTGCCTAAGTAAGCTCAAATTAGACCTGCAATTATCCGTGCAAGCAGGTTTAGCTTTAACCTAAAGATCCTCATACACTATTCAGTGGGCTGAGTTAATTTAGAAGTTGTATGTAACGCCCCCGCAACCGTAGGGCAACCCATAGTTGCACACTCCCGCAACCGTCTAATCGCTAATTTTACCTTGAAACAGCTCATAAGTTATGTATAATAAAAATTAGATTCATATTTTAGGGGGAGCAATGAAAAAGGATAATACGCAATTACACACAAAGCAACGCAGGCGGGACTTGATTTCTACCTTTTATCATAAGAATAAGACATTACTGATAATTGCAATAGTTTTTCTGTTAATAAATAGTGTTCTAGAGGTATTATTAGCTTATTTTTTACAAGCAATATTAGACCAAGCCATAAGCGGTTCGGTTAAAGGACTGTTAGAGCTTGCGGTTCAGGCGGTGATATTTTTCGTTGGTATTACGGGTTCATGGCTGATAGTGCGTTCCTCAAAAAATCGCTTTGTAAAAAATGCAATGCGTAATTACAAGGAAACGGTTTTTGAGAAAATTACAAAGAAAAGCATCAGCTCTTTTGTGGGTGAAGCAACAAGCCGCTACATTTCGGGACTAACGAACGATGCCGCATCAATCGAGCAAAACTACCTATTATCAATATTCAAGCTCATATCAAATATTATTTGGTTCTTCGGCGCATTGACTCTGATGTTTTGGTACGACTGGTCTATGACATTAATCGTAATAGGTCTTTCCCTGCTTCCCATAACTATTTCAGTTGTCTTTGGCGGCAGGCTTGTAAAAGAAGAAAAGGCAATAAGCGAAAAAAACGAGTCTTTTGTTGGAATGATTAAGGACTTGCTAACAGGCTTCACCGTAATCAAAAGCTTCAAAGCCGAAAAAGAGATTACAAAGCTGTTCAATGAGCGCAACTCAAACCTTGAAGAAAACAAAACCAAACGAAGGCTTACAGAGGAAATGATTCAGATAATATCCGGCTCTGCGGGCTTTGTTGTTCAAATCGGAATATTCTTTTACGGAACTTATCTCGCAATAACGGGCGATGTAATTACAGTAGGCGTTGTGATTGCCTTTGTTCAGTTGATGAATTTTGTGTTAATGCCTGTGCGTGAGCTGCCTGCCTTACTCGCAAATCGCAAAGCCGCTATCGGCTTGATAGACAAGGTTGCGGATGCGGTTGAAATCAATGCAAGCCGCCCCGGAATAGCGATAGACAACGTATTAGATGATTGTATCACAATCGAAAACCTAAGTTTCGGATATGATGAGGAGAGTTTGGTTCTAAAAGATATCAACCTAAAATTTGATTCAGGAAAAAGCTATGCCATAGTTGGCGGTTCGGGCAGTGGAAAAACAACGCTGTTGAATCTCTTAATGGGTAGCTTTGATAATTACGAAGGTAATATCACATTTGACGGTGATGAACTTCGTGAAATTAGCTCGGATTCGCTTTACGATATGCTGTCGGTGGTTCAGCAAAACGTGTTTATTTTCGACAATTCTATAATAGACAACATTACGCTTTTTAAGGAGTTCGACGAGCAGAAAATTGCAAATGCTGTAGAGCGTGCAGGGCTTACAAATCTGCTTTCAGAGCGTGGAAAGGATTATCGATGCGGAGAAAACGGCGTAGGGCTTTCGGGCGGTGAGCGTCAACGCATATCTATAGCAAGAAGTTTATTGCGTAATACTCCTGTTTTGCTGATGGACGAAGCTACAGCGGCTTTAGATTCAGTAACGGCACATTCGATAACTTCTTCCATACTTGACATAGAGGGGTTGACTAGAATTATTGTTACGCATAAGTTGGAAGAAATTCTTTTGTCAAAGTACGACGAGATTATCGTTGTTAGGAACGGAACGGTGTTTGAGCGTGGTTCTTTCAGAGAGCTTATGGATAAGAAAGAGTATTTTTATTCGCTTTATATGGTTTCGCAGGCGGAGTAAGAGTTTTGGTTTTCAAAAATATATAGGGTATAAATACCATTATCGAAACAAAACAGTCCAAAAATGTTGGCGGGCGCACACGCAGGTGCGCCCCTACAATAATTACGGGGTTAATTGTTATCAGTTACTACGATTTTTGGATTGCTTTCTATATCGACACTCTGGCACTTCGTAAAGAGCGAAGTGCTTTTTTCTTTTTAGTTGTGTAAATCAGTTGACAATCAAAAATCATCTGCATATACTAAACATATCAAGTAATTTTGATATGAGGTTAGAATGGTGATTATGGACTACGAAAAGCATTCAAAGGTGTTCAAGGCGTTTTGCGACGAGAACCGTCTGCAAATACTTGATTTATTACGCAGTGGCGAGAAATGCGCTTGCGTTTTGTTAGAACAACTAAACTTGGTGCAATCGGGGCTTTCATATCACATGAAAATTCTTGTTGAATCGGGTGTTGTGGAAAGCCGCGTGGACGGCAAATGGACGCACTACAAAATTAGTGAACAAGGCTTTGCGAACGCTATTGCTCTGCTAAATGAGTATAGCGCAAAGTAAGGAGGATATATGCAGGTATTAAAGGCAATCTGGGGTTTATTTCAGAATCAAGTTTTAGGCATGAAATGGCTGAACGATTTAATAGGTGGCTTTTTGTCGCTTATTGGTTTAGACACTTCGAATCGATGGGTAGGTAGCATTCAGTTTTTTATCTACGATGTAATTAAAATCGTGGTTCTTTTATGCGTTCTTATTTTTATTATCAGCTACATACAAAGCTATTTTCCGCCCGAGCGAAGCAAAAAGATATTGGGGCGGTTTCGTGGAATTGGTGCGAACACGATAGCCGCATTGCTTGGAACAGTAACTCCGTTTTGCTCATGCTCTTCAATTCCGCTGTTTATAGGCTTTTCATCTGCTGGCTTGCCACTTGGGGTTACATTTTCATTTCTTATCTCATCTCCAATGGTTGACTTAGGTTCGCTTGTGCTTCTTATGAGTATATTTGGGATGAAAGTGGCTGTATTATATGTAGTTTTCGGACTTGTGGTTGCGATTTTAGGCGGTTCACTAATTGAGAAGCTGAAAATGGAAAAACACGTTGAGAGCTTTGTTTTGTCAAGCTCAAGCGTTGATATTGATTCGCCCGAATTAACAAAAAAGGATAGATTGGTATATGCTAAAGAGCAGATGCTTTCGACATTGAAAAAGGTACTGCCCTACATTTTAGTTGGCGTTGGAATAGGTGCTGTTATTCATAACTGGGTACCTGAAGCATGGATTGTGTCTTTGCTTGGAAGCAAAAATCCGTTTGGCGTAATCATAGCTACGGTGGTTGGAGTTCCGATGTATGGAGATATATTTGGCACGATTCCCATTGCCGAAGCATTGTTGGGTAAGGGTGCGCAATTAGGAACTGTGCTTGCGTTTATGATGGGAGTTACAACATTGTCCTTGCCGTCTTTGATAATGCTAAGAAAAGCGATTAAGCCTAAGCTATTGGCTTTGTTTATAGCCGTTTGCACTGTTGGTATAATAGTTGTTGGATACCTGTTTAACTTTATTCAACCATTTATAATATAGGAGGAAAAAATTATGAAACTGTTTAGAAGAAAGGCGGAGAAAGCCGCAAGCAACGAAAACAACGAGAATGCAAGGGTTAAGGTGTTAGGAAGCTGTTGCTCTAAGTGTAACCAGCTTGAAGCTGCAACAAAGGCGGCATTAGAGCAATTAGGAATGGACTCGACTATTGAGCATGTAAGCGACTTTTCACGAATCGCCGCATACGGTGTAATGACTACCCCTGCCCTCGCGATAGATGACAAGGTTGTATCTTATGGTAGGGCGCTGAAAACCGAAGAGGTTATCGAAATTCTCAAGAATTTAGGTGGGGATAAATGATAGAAAAAGCACTAATTTTTGCTACGATTGCACATGAGGGACAAAAGCGCAAGGGAAGCGACATTCCATACATTTTGCACCCCATGGAGGCAGGGGCGATTGTGCTGGGAATTAAGTATGATGAAGAATTGATAACTGCCGCAATACTGCACGACATAATTGAGGACACAGCTTTTAGGTCGCAAGACATTGAGGAACGTTTTGGAAAAAGGGTGCTTGAATTGGTTACTGCGAACTCGGAGGATAAGTCAAGGTCTTGGGAAGAGCGGAAAACGGCTACCATTCAAGGTCTAAAAAACGAAACAGACTATGGAGTTTTGATTGTTACTCTTGCGGATAAGCTATCGAATATGCGGCAGATTCATAGGGATTATTACGTTATGGGCGAAAAACTTTGGGAACGGTTTAATCGTGGGTATGAGGAGCAGAAATGGTATTATGGCTGCTTAGTTGATGGCTTGCAGGCGTTGGAGGGCTTACCCGAATATAAGGAGTTTAAGCGACTTTATGAGGAGGTTTTTGGTAAGTAAGATGGGCATTGGAACATTATTACTGTTACAATATTGATAAATAAATTCATTTATAACAATATATATAGTGATTTTTTGTTTTATGGTTGACATGCGATTAACAAAAGTATATAATATCTATCTATCCGCAAAATATATATAAGGAGGAAATTGTATGGATAAACATACATTTATGAATGATTTATCTGAACGACTTAGCGATGCTTTTTCGCTTTATGAGCCAAGTGACAACGAGCTGAAGATTTCCGCTACTCTAAAAAGGCAATCTGACTCGATGTTGCTTAATTACTATGTTATGTTGTTTTTTGATTTTGGAGACGAAAAGGTATTTGGTTATGAAGAGGCTTTTGCCGGTGAGGAAAAGTTATCCGATACGCCAGAGTTCAAAGAATTACTGGTTCAGACCAATAATAACGACTCCCCTATTCCTGTATCTTCGATAATGCAGTCAATTATTGAGTTAGCAAACGAAAAGAACATTGATTTTGTGCAACTTGAGGAAAAACCACATATTAAGGAGGTATTCAAAACTCCAAACAATGATGTTAATGCTAAACCAGTACAACAGAAAGCGAGTAAGCCCTTGGACGGTTCAAGAAATAATTTTATAAATAGGCTTCCTATTGTTTTGATAGCTGTTGTTGTTTTAATAGCCTTAATTTTTGTGTTAAAACTATTAGTTTTCCCAACGGCTAACCCAAACGAAAGCCCTGTTGGCACGAACGATAGTGGTATATTACCAACTAATACTCCCATGTCAGGTGGTCATGACTCGTCTACAATTTCCGATGGTGTTGTGGATGGCGATTTCGGTAATTTAGCAAACAACCCATTTTATTTCGCAACGAAGGATAATGTATTTTACTCCTGCATGGACACCGAAGAAGTGGCACACATTTACAAAGCTGACAGAGATGGCAAAAACCCCGTATCAGTATTCAACGGTTTTGGCTGGTCTTTGGTGGTTTATGATGGTTGGCTTTATTTCAGCGGTAACGAGGGCACTCAGATTGACGGCTCTTATAACATCTACAGAATGCGAACTGACGGCACGGATATTCAAAAAATCGTTTCTTCATATAGTTACAATATGTTTTTCTATGGTGATAATCTTTTTTACTTGAAGCAAAATCCCGCATATTCATCATTGTATTCTCTGTGCAAGGCTTCTCTTGACGGTAGCAACGAAACCGAGATTACAAACGATGCAAAGTACCCAGTTATTTATATGGGCAACTTGTATTATGCAGATGGTATTGGCAATATGTATAAGAGACTTCCAGATGGCAGCAACCCAGAAGTGCTTTTGCAAGCCGAAGTCGAGATGTTTGTATTAAGCGATGACAAACTGTTATATATAGATAAGCTGGGCAATATCAAATCATACGACTTAGATACAAAGGCTACTAATACAACAAGGTTGCAAAGTGATAAAAAGATATACACGCTTAACACATATAATGGCGAGCTGTTTTTCGTGGAGTACGACAGCGACGACTTTGATTATGCAACCTATGCTTGGAAATACACCGTTAAAAGCATAGGCTTTGACGGTAGTGGTGAAAAGGAAATCTTTTCAAGCGAGTCCTATGGATTTTACATGAATATCATTGATGGTCGTGTTATGCTGTTCGACTATGTTTTAGCCAAAACCGGAACAAACATGGTTGGCGTAATAAAATCAATTAACCCAGACGGTAGCGATTTGAAAGTAATAAACAGATAAGGCATGCAAGAAAATTAGGGGCGAAAGCCCCTATTTGTTTCGTCTAAAATATCACTATTAAATCTTCACGCAAAATATCTCTCAATTATATTCAAAAAGAAGCCTTTTTGCTTTTCATCTAACTTCATTATTCATTCTTATCAGGTGTAAAACAAAAGCCTTTATTACATTCTGGCGACGGTCCTTTTTTTGACCAAAAAATATCATTAGGTATTCCCTCAGGGAACGCTTTACATCTGCAAGGATTCTCCATAATTGAATCCTGATACAGGTTTTCGCAATCTAAACACGCTGAAATAACACTGCTCATTTCTTTAACCTCTCGATATTGATTTGATTATTTACATTTACGGCTATACATAATGAATCAGAATATGCCAAAAAACTAAATCATTCACTGTCTTTCGGATAATCGTTTTCGGGTATCTCACGCTCAATAGCATATACCTGAATCTTTTTGCCGTTGGCGGGATTTACTACAGAAATTCTGCCGCATTCTGTGCATCGCCAATGCTCGTATTTTATAAGACGGGGCAGTTCCATCAACGTTATGTGTTCGTCTTTTTCAGTTATTTCGTCCCACTCTCTATCTGAAAGTACATATAACTCAATGTCGTTTGAACAATCACAATTTCACATACGCATCCGCAGTCGCATCCTAAACCTTGCCATACTTCAATCTCCTCCTTGGTTTTGCGTTACGTATCAGCGAAAAATAAACATATAAATAATAATCGCAATCACCCCGGGTATTCCGAAAATTCCTGCGATTAAGGCGGAAAACCATGTTATCGGTATCGTAAAGCCTATGGCATCTCCGAAAAAGTTAAAAATCACAAGAATAATTGCGCCCAAAAGGGCATTTACAAGCATCTTAAAAAAGATTTTAATTGGAAAAGAGAATATCTTGAACACAAGCCATATTGCAATTATTACTCCTGCGTATGTTAATAATGAACTCAAAGCGGGCATAGCGCACCTCCTAAGTTGATTATATGCGAAAAAAACTTATTTATCAACATCCGAGCGTGGCGACTTTTTTGTGTAACTAATCTTTGGCAACTTCCTCCCCTTATTCTTTGCAGGGTTAATCGAAAAGTTAATTGCGCCTGTAGGACAAGCAGCTTTGCAATCACCACAGCGTATGCACTCGAGGGCATTAGGGGTTTTAAGTACATTCACGCCCATTTCACAAGCAGAAATGCATTTGTTGCAATGGATACAAGCGGATTCATTTATGCTTCCCTGATACAGGGAAACCTTGTTGAGCAGCGCATACATAGCACCCAAGGGGCAGAGGTATTTGCAAAAAGGTCTGTAAATTATAACAGAGGAAATAATTATAGCCGCCAATATCGCAAGTTTCAGAACGGTAAAAGCACCAGCCGCATTTCTCAAGCCCTCATTTACAGACATGAGAGGAACTCCGCCTAAAAGCATTCCCGAGGGGCAAATCAGCTTACAAAACCATGGGAAAGCCGCAGGAATAAACAGCGGCAAAGCAAATACAAACACCACCAATACGGCATATTTTAGATAGCGTAGCGCTTTATCGCCCTTGAAGGTTTTAATTTTTAGCCTGCCTGTGGGGATTCTGTGTAGCAGCTCTTGCGCCCAACCGAAAGGACATAGGAATCCGCAAACGAGCCTGCCCATTAGCGCACCGAAAATCATTACCGTTCCTACCGCATAGAACGGAAAATAGTTTGTACTTATCATTTTGCCTGTTTCGGTATCGATTCGCCTTTGAGTTAACACCGCCTGCATTGCGCCTATTGGGCAAGCACCCAAAGCCCCGGGACATGAATAGCAATTAAGCCCTGGCACGCAAATTTGTTTCAGCTTGCCTTGATAAATGCTACCCTTGATATAGCCTATTATGAAGCTGTTTGTGATAATAAACCAAAGCGTTTGAAAGGATATGCGCCTGCGTGTTTGAATTTTAACCTTGTTTCCCCCACGCTTATATGTTATCAGAAAAACAAGCAAAGCAACGAGCAGAACCGCAAAAGCACCGAAAGCAAAGGTATTTTGATATACATAGCTGCAAATTTCACCGAGTATGGGGGCATAGCCTGTAGCGCCGCCGATAATCTTCGCATTGCTTGGCAAATATGCCTTTTCGGTAAGACGAATTTGGTTGTTTGCCACATACGCAACAACAGAAGATGTATTTGCCGCTGTGGGTTTTATGAATACAAGGCTACCGTTTGGCAGGTTGCATTCGTCTATTGATTTTTTAACCGCAAATGTTGTTCCGAATAAACCAAACGAGTTGTCCATCTGCATTTTCGCAAAAACCATACATAGCACAAACAGGACTAACAAAAGCGCAAATACCACGCTTCCGATAATCCTGATTGCTTTTAGGTTTTTTGCGTTCTCAACCAATTCCTATACACTCCAAACAAATCATTACAGCCTTTTTTAGCACGATGGCGACTTCGTTTCTATAAGCTCCTATCGCCACAAAGGCTATGCCTGTTACAAATGCAAGTATGGTGAAAACAATGTGTCTTCGTTTCATTTATCCTTCCAATAAGCCGTCTATTATGGCTGCCCATTTCTCATAGCTTTTTGCGCCAACGATAACCTTTACAACATTGCTGTTGCTGTCAACAAAAAGCGTTGTGGGAACGCTGCTGATACCATATTTAGTAATTATCAAATCGTTCAATGTTTGCGACAACTTGATATTCCTGTAATTAGCGTTGTTGCTTGCTAAAAGCCCTTCGGCTTCTTCAATAGCATTCGGGTTTTCTAAGTCTATAAGCAAGCCTATAACATCAACTCCCTTACTTTCATAGTTTCTGGCTATGTCGCCCAAATGCCCCAACTCGCCAATACAAGGATTACACCATGTTGCCCAAACATTTATCATGGTTAGCTTGTGGTCTGCAAATTCTGTTGAATGGTAGCCTGTGCCGTCAAGTTGCTCTGCGGCAAAGCTCGGTAAAGTGTCTTTGTTTTCTGTTGGGGTTTGGGTAGGCGTTGTTTGAGGAGCCTGCGTAGGTGTTACCCCATTATCAATAGTGCAAGACATAGCAAAAAGCGTCATGCTAACAATAACAAGTACAAAGATTTTTTTAATTATCAGATTCATATACTTCCTCTTTCATATATTTTTTACAAGTATAGCACAGCGAAATCGCAAATACAAAGGTATTATCTGCGCTTTTTGGTAACTTGATTACTAAATATTACTCAATAACCATTTGTCCTATTCTTTTCATACCCTTGAACCTATCGGCTGATGTGGGTATAATACAATAGACTATTTTTAGGAGAGCAAACTTTGAAAACAATCTACGCATTGGCAACACCGCTTGGCGGAGCGATAGCAATAATAAGAATATCAGGCAATAAAACACTCGATGCCTTGCAAAAAATATTTACGGGTGAGATAGCACACTCCAAGGTTTCGTACGGAAAAATTGTTTCGGGCGATTGCGTGTTGGACCATTGTATGGCTGTATTTTTCAATGCGCCAAAGAGCTTTACAGGCGAGGATATGGCGGAAGTTTATATTCACGCAAGCAGGGCTGTTGCCAATTCTATATTCGATTTGTTGAGCGAATATGGGCTTGAGCCTGCTTGTGCTGGTGAGTTTTCAAAGCGTGCATTCGTGAACGGTAAAATGGACTTAGCACAAGCTGAAGCGGTTATGGATTTATTAAATTCGTCTGCTAAAAGGGCATCTGCATCGGCTTTAATGCAATTATCGGGTATGCTTTCGAAAGAAATTTTAGAGATTGAGGACTCCCTTGTTAATATAACGGCAGAAATCTGTGCAGCAATAGACTATCCAGACGAGATGGAGGATTATGTTCCCGACTTTGCAAACGAGCTATCATCAATCCGTCAAAGAATTCAAACGCTTATTACGCATGGCTTGCGTTCACGGCATATCAGAGAGGGCTACTATATAACGATAGTCGGAAAGCCAAATGTAGGCAAATCCTCATTGCTAAATGCGATTACCTTGGAGGACAGGGCGATTGTAACGCAAATTGCAGGCACAACAAGAGATGTAATCGAAGCTACGGCAGATTTTTGCGGACTTTCGGTAATTTTGTACGATACGGCAGGGTTGAGGGATTCGAATGACGAGGTAGAATCGATAGGAATCTTTCGTACAAGGCAGATGTGCGAAAAATCCAATATGCTTTTTGTGGCGATAGATTGCTCTAATCCTCTAACAGATGAGGACATTGAGGTTTTAAACGATGTAGAGAAGTATCAGGCGCAAAAGGTTATTGTTGCTTGCAAGGCTGATTTGTTGAATAAAAAAGCGCGTGAGGAGTTCAAAAGAGAAATTAAAAAATACAACGATTACGAAGTATTTTTTGTGAGTTCAAAAACGAACGAGGGCATAAACGAGTTGAAAACGCAGGTTGCTCAGATTATTGCACCCTCCGAGGAAAGCGGTATCATTACAAATATGCGACATATCGAAGCATTGGAAAAAGTGCACAATGCTATAAATGCGGCAATAAACTCAACAGAATACGATTGCAGAACAACAGATATTGCCGATGCCTTGCGTGCATTGGGAGAAATTACAGGCAGCACCGTTGAGGCTAATATCGTAAACAGAATTTTCGAGAAGTTTTGCGTAGGAAAGTAGTCTTTTCTTGTTGTATGCTGTCGGATTATCATTTTGACGGCACAAACCTAAACAACTAAATAATAATTTGTTAGTAACTGCGGAAGTGCAAATAATACTTTTAGCGTAGGGGTATGAAAAAGTTTACTAACATAATCGATTATGCAGAAAATGAGAAGCGCAATATGCGTGAGCTTCCGTTTACGCCTGTTGATTCTTTAATTTTGTCGCAGCTCTCATATGTCAATATCGATGAACTTTTGCATGATTCACAAACGATAATGATAAAGGATTTACTAAAATCTGAATACTTTGAAAAGATGTTCTTAAATATTTTTTCTCCACAAAGCTTTAAAAGGTTTCTTTTTGCGCTTGCGGCAAGCCCGCGTTTCAGAGATATAGCTATAAAATATTTTATAAATGAGGTAAGCCTTGATGCCACAAAGCAATTCAGTGCATTAACATACATTCTAGAGGATGACAGCATCTATGTTGCGTATAGGGGAACGGACGGCTCTATAATCGGTTGGAAAGAGGATTTTTTGCTTTGCTTTGGTGAGCCTATACCCTCTCAGCTTGAGGGCAAGACTTATTTTGAAGGCATAGCACACACATTTTCGAATCGAAAGCTGCGAGTGGGCGGGCATTCAAAGGGCGGAAACATAGCTGTTTATTCCGCTTCATATTGTCCAATAAATGTATCACAGCGAATAATAGGGCTTTACAGCCACGATGCACCAGGGTTTTCAAATGTTTTCTTTGAAAGTGAGGATTATTTGAGAGTGAAAGAGGTTTTTCATAATACCCTTCCGCAATCCTCAATGATTGGCATGATGCTTGGCAATCAGGATAACTACAAGGTTATTGTTAGCAACAGCAAATGGTTTATGCAGCATGACCCATTTACATGGCAAATTAAGGATGCCGATTTTGAATACGCAGACAAACTATCCCCAAGTGCTCATTACACTAACAGAACCTTCAGTAACTGGATAAGTAAAATGACCTGTGAAGAGCGAGAAGCATTCATAGAAACGCTTTTTAATGTGTTTAAGGCCTCAGATTTTGATAATCTCTATGATTTTGCAAAGGATTGGAAAGCAAAAGCCCCAATAGTTCTAAAAGAATTTAAGCACCTGAACCCCGATACCAAAAAAATGCTAAAAAAAATTATGTATTCTTTTGCAACACAGGCAATGAAGAGTTTACCAAACAAATAAGAAACATAGTCGTTTAGCTTTTGTGTGTCTAATTATACATTGTAATTGTCCTTTACTTTTATGTATTTTAGTATTATACTCACAAATGATAGATAATACAACGGAGGGTTAAGATGTATAAAATCGTAAACAAAGAACGCCTTAACGAAAGCGTAACTCTTATGGATGTGTATGCACCTCATGTAGCTAAGAAAGCAGAACCAGGGCAATTCATAATTCTTAGAGTTGATGATGAGGGCGAGCGTATTCCGCTAACTGTTGCGGATTTTTCTCGTGAGGAAGGCACAATAAGAATCATATTCCAGATAGTCGGTGCAACCACAAAGCGTCTTGATATGCTGAATGTGGGCGATTATATTCAGGATTTCGTAGGGCCATTGGGTACGCCTTCGCATTTAGAGGGCTTGAAAAAGGTTGCCATAGTAAGCGGTGGCGTAGGCGGTGCGATTTCGTACCCTGTCGCTAAAAAACTACATAGCATGGGCGCTGTGGTACATTCTATTATCGGATTCAGAAGCAAGGATTTGTTGATATTAGAAAAGGAATTTGAAGCAGTTAGCGACAAGCTAATAATAATGACAGATGACGGTTCGTATGGTCAAAAAGGGCTTGTAACGGATGCTTTGCGTAAATTGCTTGAAACAGAGAAGTACGACGAAGTAATAACAATAGGACCCTTGATTATGATGAAGTTCGTATGCAAGCTAACAGAGGAGTTTGGCGTAAAAACTATGGTAAGTATGAACCCCATTATGATAGACGGAACGGGAATGTGCGGTTGTTGCAGGGTTACTGTTGGTGGTGAAACTAAGTTTGCCTGCGTTGACGGACCCGACTTTGACGGTCATAAAATTGACTTTGATGAAGCGATTACGAGAACCTCTATATATAAAGAAGAAGAGCGAAAGGCTTTTGACCATACTTGTAATCTTATGAAGAAGGGAGAGAATTTCAATGGCTAATATGTCTATCAATAAAAACGAAATGCCAACACAGGACCCGAAAGTTAGAAATAAAAACTTTTCAGAGGTTGCGTTGGGATATTCAAAAGAGCAGGCACTTGACGAGGCAGAGCGTTGTTTGAACTGCAAGCACAAGCCCTGTGTTTCTGGTTGTCCCGTTGCTATTGATATTCCCGGATTTATCGAGAAAATCAGGCAAGAGGATTTTTCAGGCGCTTATGATGTCATATCAAAAACAAGCTCACTTCCTGCAATTTGCGGTAGGGTTTGCCCTCAAGAAAGCCAATGCGAAAAGTATTGCGTTCGTGGTATAAAGCATGAACCCGTAGGCATTGGAAGATTAGAGCGTTTTGTTGCCGACTATGTGATTGAGTCTGGTTGCAAAGGCAATTGTGAAATTCATAAGAATGGCAAAAAGGTTGCTGTTATCGGCTCTGGTCCTGCTGGCTTGTCTTGTGCAGGCGTGTTGGCTAAGTTAGGCTATGAGGTTACGATTTTTGAGGCATTGCACGTGGCTGGTGGCGTTCTGATGTATGGGATTCCCGAGTTCAGATTGCCCAAGGCTATAGTTCAAAAGGAAATAGAAGGCTTAAAGGCTTTGGGTGTAAAAATCGAAACAAATATGGTAATAGGTAAGACATTATCTATTGACGAATTGCAGGAAATGGGCTTTGAGGCTATTTTCATAGGCTCGGGTGCAGGATTGCCTAACTTTATGAAGATTAAGGGCGAAAACCTAAACGGTGTATATTCGGCTAACGAGTTTTTGACCCGTGTGAACCTGATGAAAGCTTATAAAGACGATTCTATGACTCCCATAAAGCATTCAAAGCATGTTGTTGTGGTTGGCGGCGGAAATGTTGCGATGGACGCGGCAAGATGTGCATTAAGGCTTGGCGCTAACGAGGTTACTATCGTTTATCGCAGAAGCGAAGCGGAGCTACCTGCACGGCATGAGGAGGTTGAACACGCAAAGGAAGAGGGTATAAAGTTTAGATTACTAACTAATCCCGTTGAGATTTTAAGCGAAGATAAGAAATCCGTAAGCGGAATAAGATGTGTTGAAATGGAGCTTGGCGAACCCGATGCATCAGGCAGACGCAGACCTGTTGAGAAAAAAGGCTCTGAGTTTGAAATCGAATCGGATTGCGTAATAATCGCAATAGGAACTTCACCTAATCCGCTTATAAAGTCAACCACAAAGGGCTTGGATACTCAACGCTGGGGAGGCATTATAGCTGATGAGAACGGTTTTACCACGAGGGATTCCGTTTATGCTGGCGGCGATGCTGTAACAGGTGCTGCAACGGTTATTTTAGCTATGGGTGCAGGTAAAACAGCCGCAGAGGCGATACACAAGCAGCTCTCGGAATAGGCACGAAGGCACGGTTTTGGGTATTCTTTTGGGGACTCTGTCCCCAAGCCCCTGTTGGGGCTTTGCCCCAAACCCCACTACTTTTTGCTAAAAGTAGCAAAAGCAAGATATAGCCAAACATAACTCCCGATTAAGATGTGGGATTCTCAAGGGTTGTACCCTTGAGTTCTTTTTTTGGGGGAGTAATGTCCCCCTTTTTAGTACCAACCCCATAATGCCGTAGGGGAGGATTCAATATCCTCCC
>LSQX01405367.1_pt2 | contig 15491 bp, 14 predicted proteins | sample 654561 | NCBI WGS metagenome assembly LSQX01 (sample SAMN04489861, study PRJNA283612) | anaerobic digester metagenome | isolation source: 4 biogas reactors fed with cattle manure at either 37C or 55C with and... | place: Denmark: Kongens Lyngby | collected 2014 | reverse complement strand
CGGCTTAGCGGTGTAACAATCTGGGGTTCAAAAACAATCTGACTTACGCTGTCTCCCAGTATGGGATTTTCATTGTCGAGCAGCGCAAGGGTATATTTTGACATGTCGGAGATACTTGCATTGACGCCGGCTGCCGGAGCTGTGGAGTAGTAGCGGTTATTCAGCGGAAGCAGCTGATATGAAGTATTTGTTTTGCCGTGGGGCCATGCTTTATTTTCGTTATCTCTGAAACTTTGAAAGCCGGTTGAGGCATCACTCATATCCAATGGGTTAAAGATTTTCTCACGAATCTGCCGGTCAAAATTCATGTCAGTTTTTAAGGTAAGAATGGTATCCATCAGGCTAAACATCACATTCTGATAGCTATATGCCTTTCCGGGATTTGCAGAGATTGCCGCATGTTTCAACCGGGTAAGAATCGTATTGAAAGGAACGTGACTTTCCACCAAATCGTCGTAGGCGTGAGGTGTCAGCCCGGAAGTGTGTGTGAGCAGATTTCTGATGGTTAAGCTATCTGTGTTTAATGATCTGTTTAACTTGAAATCGGGAAGTATTTCTTTTACGCACTCGTTAAAATCTAACTTATTCTCCTGTACCAAAATTCCGGACAAAACGCCTGTAAAAGTCTTTGAAACAGAAGCCAATCGAAATACTGTGTGTTCATCGACAGAGTCGGCAGTTCCGGTTTTGCGGACGCCAAAGCATTTTTGGTAAGCAATTTTATCTTTATATATAATGGCAACAGCTCCTCCCACCGTTCCGGTGCTTTCTATTTCAGCATTCAGCCATTCGTCAAAGTTGCTGAAAAGATGTTTCATCTCATCCAGTTCTCTATCCGTATCGGAAATAAACTGCGACTGCTCGTCAATTTTTGACAGGGAATCCGGCGAAGACGAAATACGTTGGTTTTTTGTAATAAACAACACAAAAATCAAGAGCAGCAATAGCGTAATCAATCTTTTTCTTTTCATCCACCTCTGTTTTCTTTTCACAAATTATCTAAAAAACCTCAAAATTAAGAAAATCATCAAAACCTGAAAATCGAATCGCCTGTTTTTATGAAATTACTTTTGTTAATAACTTCGGTGGTTTTTTGTATCAAAACTTGTCGTATTTCAAATAATCTTGTACATAACACCCTGATTTATACAAGCAATGAGTAACCTCAAGTAAAAAGAAATCCTTTCGAAATTAGTCAGAATTATGTTTTTCCAGAAAATACCTGAACTGGTCGAGCATGATGGGCACATCATCTTTATTGATGCCCTGGTCAATCAGATGGGGCAGGTCTTCATCAAAAACCTCAAGAAATTCCTCTTCGGTAAATCCCTTTTGTGACACAGATTTGCAGTAGAAATCCAGGGCTTCTTTCCGGTTTCCCATGCTCCATTGTACGTGCCCCATATTCATGTAATCATGTTTTTCGGGATTATCTTCCAGTAATTGAAGCAGGTATTTTTCAGCCTGTTCTTTTTTTCCGGTCAGGAAGGAACACCATGCGATGGGGCGCCACACTTTTTTATTTCCCGGAGCGAGATACTCCACCTTGAAATAGCACTTCAGCGCTTCTTCGTATTCATGCAGTTCCAGCAGGCAGTGCCCAATATTGAGCTGATTGTTCAGGTCATCAGGCTCGAGCCGCTCGGCAGCCTGATAATACTCCAGCGCCTTGTCGGGCTGCTTCAGATAGCGGTAGCAGAGGGCAATTTTCTTCAAATTCCACAAATGGTTTACTTCATATAACTCTGCTTTCAGGTAATTTTCAAGTGATTTTTCAAAATTTCCGGTTTGTTGCCAGCAATAGGCAATCTTCTGATACAACTCACCATTGGGCTTCTGTTCAATCAGATATTCAAAAATTTCAGCAGCTTCAGCAAAATAGTTTTTTGCAAAATAATACTCTGCAATATTCCGCAAAATTTGGGGATGTTCCCTGAGGATGTCTCCTAATGCAAGCGTATTGTGAAAATCCAGCTTCCAGTTAAATATATCTTCAAAATCGCTTTTTCGCGGAAAGAGCTTGTAAAACCGGTATAAATCCTGGATGTACCGGTTTGAAGCGATTTCATCCAACTGTCCGGGTTTGGTAAGTTCTTCATCGTCCATCAGCTCTTTAATCTGTTCCATTTCAGCCTGAACAGCCTTCTCCATAAAATTCCTGTTCTCCCGGGGTATGGACTGAATACTGAAACTGAATGAATATTTATCGGAATTGCAAAGAACAGGCGCCATGACAATGGCATTGAGTAATCTTTTTATCACATCGTCCGAAATATCTAGGACTTCTGTAATTTCCGGATTTTCAAGAAAATAAGGAATAAACCAGTTTCCCAATTCATTATAGAAAGGGAAAGATTTTAACATGGCAAAAGATTCCATAAAAACATCGGCACCTTCCATCTGCAACTCGGAAAGCTCTTCCATTTTATCTATAAACCCGGGTGAATCACTGAAAATTTCCTGCCAGTCGGGATTTTTATCCTCTCCCAAAACATCTTCCATCAAGCTGTCCAGATTGATTTTATCTTTCAGATTCGGACTGATTTTAATCATCTCGGGCACAATCTCATCACGAATGAGCTGCTGCAGTTTCTCGGTCTCTTTACTCCGGATCAGCTGTAAAATAATTCGCTCTAAATTTTCCATAAATCCCGGATTTTCGCTGACTATCTTCAGCCTCCCGGTTAAAGATGGGTAAAAATGCATACGCTCATCGTATCGGTAAAAACCGATTAGCAGCCCCACCAGCGCACGCTGGTTTATTTCGGGATTTTCTGAGAGAAAGGTATCAAAGAGCAGATGAAATTTCTCTTCGTCAAAATAGCGCTGGAGGCTCATTGTCAGCGCAGTGACTATAAATGACTTGTAGTTTAAAGAAACCAGCGGATTTTTGAAAAAATCCTTTAAAGCATCCGTCTCTTCCGGCGAAATGTTGTTGTGAAACCAAAGGTGATAGAACAACCTGAAAATCTCTTTCTGATGATTTTTCACATTTTCTGCCAATCTCTGACTATCCTGAAGGTAAAAATTTTCCAGGCTATCAATAAATTTTGGAAAATCAACAGCAGGAATCTCATTGAAAGTTCTTTTTTTCTCATACTCCAATGATGAAGAAAACCTCAGCCGGATAGCTTCATTCACCTTATCGGCGAGGCTGAAAACAGAAACAATTAGTTTCAGGTAAACTTTCTGCCGCTCGGGGTCCTGAATGCCTTCCACTGTATATTTCAACATGTAGTGATAAGTCTCCTCAAGGTTTCTGTATTCGTCATAAAACACTCCCTGTCCGGTTTGTTGAATCAATCCGCCCAATAGGTCAAATGCAGGCTTAAGCCTTCGTGCAGAAAGGTTATTACAAATTTGTCCGTATATTTTTTTTAGCTCCCTGTCTGTCATTTTATTCTTTTATCTCTATCAAAAGTAAGTTAAAACCATCTTCTATCAAAAAATAATCCAACTAAAAGAGCATGCAGATATGTCAGTAGAATTTTTAAATGTGATTATTGGAGTTAAAAAAGGAAAATTTCCTTATGTATTTCAAAAAAAATGGCAGGCTTGTAAGCCGGGTTCTGTATTTTCGGTTTTCACCGGAAACCTTTATCATTTATCTTGCCCCGTCATCGCTGACGGGATCCTGCAGCCTACCCCTCCCGACACTCCGAGTTGAGATTTCGGAAACGGAGCGGGCAACTCCGCTGCGATGCAACAGCCGCACAATCGGGATATATTTGGCTTTGCAACCCGTGAGGCGTACGGCTGATTGTGTTGCCACAACCACCGGTGGGCTTTTACCCCACCTTTTCACCCGTTCCCCGATTAATCGGGGTGGTTATTTTCTGTTACGCTGATATCCCCTTTCGGAGATCTTCCTGTTAGGAAGCACGGCGCCCTGCGTTGCCCGGACTTTCCTCTCTTTGTCAGCAAAGAGCGATAAAGCAGCCTGCCACTGCAAAAATAGTGAAAAACCGGCAGAAAAAAGAATAATCGGGTCAACCTCTGCGTAAAATTACCATTGTGGCGCCATATCCGTACTCCTTGAATGAGGCATCGTGAAATTCATACTTCGGGAATTGCGATTTTAGCAGCCTGGCAACTTCCTGTTTCAGCACTCCCTGCCCCACTCCGTGAATAAAAACAATCCGTTTAGCACGGAATTGAATTGCCTGGCGCATTTCGCGTTCCACCTTTTCAAGCTGAATCTCAATGATTTCGCGATTTTTCAGTCCTTCGGCATTGTCAACCAGCTCGTGAATATGCAAATCCACCTCAACAATTTCGGGAGGTCTGGATTTTTGCACTGCCGGCGCAGGCTCACTCTTCTCCTTTAACCTGATGACTTTCCTGAAATCTTCGTCAGTGAGTTTGTCAATCTCCGTGTTCAAAATATTTGCAGAAATCTGATAAATCAAAGCATCTGTTTTGAAAAAGGAGTTGGGCAAAAAGCTCTTTTCCTTATAAAACTTCACGGGATTCACTTTAAAAGTTTTGGTAATGGGCAGTTGCAGTTCTTCTTCTCCGTTTCTGAAAAAAATGAGCTGAAAACCGTATTCCGGCAAATCTGAAAATTCAGACTGATCAATTACTTCCAGCTCTTTTTTGGAATTGGGGTGAACCAATCCGCGCTGTATAGTTTCATATTCCCCCTCCTTCAAATGGGAAAAGCGATATAGCAAGGTAAAATTGCTGTCATTCACCAGATATAAACCAATTTCACCGGATAAAATATTCCTCACATCATCGGGCACAAGGCAGAAATAAAAATCGGGCGAATCTTTGCCTTTAATGATTTTCCCTTTTGTTTTTTTCTTTTTGGGAAGAGAAGGTGTGGAAACCGATGGCGACTCCTGTCCCTCTGCTGCTCTGTCCGGTTTATTTAGTGCAGGATCATCCACACGAAGCAGTTTTGAAACCGGATAGGGCACTTCAAAGCCATCTTCATTTTTAACTTTTGCCCTGTTTTTTCCGATGAATGCCGTTACAATTCCGCCGCCCACATCATTCAAAAACTTTACTCTGTCGCCTACTTTTATCATTATATCCTTTTTTACAAAATTAAGACTTATCTCTTCTCAAAAAAACAAATATTCTTCAAGTGCAGCAAAAGCACCGGTTGCAAAATCACACAACTGCCAGAAAATCAATATTGAGTCTGCTCCGGGTTTTAGTGGCATTAATCATTTTTGGGATTGATCTCAGATTTTTCACCCGTCAAAATTTTAGTGTATTTTTACCACTTCAACAAAACAGAATTCTTGACAGATTACAAAAACATAAAGATTGGCGATTTCAGCTACCATCTTCCCGAAGAGAGAATTGCCCGCTATCCGCTGGCAGAACGCGACAGTTCAGCTCTTTTAGTGTGGCAAAACGGCAGGATAAACAAAGACAAATTCAAAAACATTACTGACTATCTTCCTACGGATTCCATGCTGGTTTTTAACAATACCCGCGTCATTCACGCACGTTTGTTTTTCAAAAAAGAGACCGGCGCAAAAATTGAAATTTTTTGCCTTGAGCCGGTAGAACCGGCTGATTATCAGCTTGTATTTCAGCAAACTGAAAAAGTGGTCTGGAAATGTATGGTGGGGAATGTAAAAAAGTGGAGAGATGGAACTCTAAAAAAAACCTTTGAATTGAATGGCAATGCGATTGTCCTTCAAGCAAAAAAAACCAAACATGAAGGTGAGACTTTTCTCCTTGAATTCAGTTGGAATTCCCCTGTCACTTTTGCTGAAATTATTGAAGCATCGGGCGTTTTGCCAATCCCTCCATATCTGAACCGCGAAACAGAACCGGATGATGAGCTGACATACCAGACAATTTATGCCAAACTGGATGGTTCTGTGGCATCGCCCACTGCAGGACTGCATTTCACTGAAAACGTGATAAAACAGCTTGCAGATAAGAACATTACCCTTCATGAAATTACTCTTCATGTGGGAGCGGGCACCTTCAAACCGGTGAAATCGGAAACTATCGGCAAACATGAAATGCACCGTGAACAGGTGATTGTTTCGCGAAAACTTATCGAAGAGCTGTTACAAAACTGCCAATCGCTGATTGCCGTCGGCACAACCTCTGTCCGTACGCTGGAAAGTCTTTACTGGCTGGGAGTTCGATTGGAAAACCGAACACTGTCTGCCGGAAAAATAACCATAGACCAGTGGGAACCATATAATTCAGACGCTTTAGTAAGTGTGAATCAGGCATTGAAAAACATCCTTGGCTGGCTTGAAAAGAACAGGCTGGAGAGTCTGAGTTTTGCCACAGAAATTATTATTGTCCCCGGTTATGAATTTAAGCTGATCAAAGGGATGATAACCAATTTCCATCAGCCACAAAGCACGCTGCTCCTGCTCATTGCCGCTTTTTTGGGAGAAAACTGGAAAGAAGTATATAATTTTGCATTGAAAAACGGATTTCGCTTTTTGAGCTATGGCGACAGTAATTTATATTTAAAAACAGAATAGAATGAATAAGCTGGAACACTTAAAACCACAACCACTTTTTAACTATTTCGAGCAAATCTGCCAGATTCCGAGACCGTCAAAAAAAGAGGAAAAAATCAGGAAATTTCTGCTTGATTTTGCCAAAGAACACAAGCTGACCGCAAAAACCGACAAAGCAGGAAACGTTCTGATCTACAAACCTGCACACCCTGGCAGGGAAAACAGACCCGTAGTCATCCTGCAAACCCACATGGATATGGTTTGCGAAAAAAACAGCAACAAAATCTTCGATTTCGACAACGATCCCATTGAGCCAATAATAGCTGACGGCTGGGTGAAAGCCAACGGAACAACATTGGGAGCCGACTGCGGCATCGGGATAGCTGCACAAATGGCTGTGCTGACATCGGACAAAATTAAACACGGTCCGCTGGAATGCCTGATAACCGTTGACGAGGAGACCGGACTCACCGGCGCCAAGGCGCTTGAGCCGGGGTTTATGACAGGTTCGGTTTTGCTGAATCTCGATTCGGAAGATGAGGGAGAAATCTTTATCGGATGTGCCGGCGGAATTGATACGGTTGCAGTTCTTCATTATGAAAAAGAGCCTGTCCCGAAGAGTCATGCGGCAATGGAAATTTCAGTATCCGGGCTTTTGGGAGGCCATTCCGGTGACGATATTCACAAAAACAGGGGCAATGCCATCAAAATCCTGAACCGATTTTTGCTCCGTGCTTTTAATGATTTTTCTGCACGATTGGCAGACTTCAACGGCGGTAATCTTCGCAACGCCATTGCACGCGAAGCCCGGGCAGTAATCGTTTTCCCGGAAAAGGAAAAATCAAACCTGATAAATAGATTCAACAACTTTGAAAAACAGGTGAAATTTGAGTTTGAACACAATGAACCCAATCTGAAACTTAGTGCAGAAGATGCCGAACTGCCCGGTTTTTTGATTGACTTCAAAACCCAAAACAAGCTGCTAAATGCAATATCAGCATCTCCGCACGGCGTACTGGAGATGAGCACCCGGATGGAAGGCATGGTTGAAACTTCAACCAATCTGGCTTCGGTGAAATTTGAAGCAAACAATACAATCCTTATTACCACAAGTCAGCGGAGCGAACTGGAAAGCAGAAAATATGCCGCCGCAGAAATGGTGCGGTCGGTGTTTGAACTTGCCGGCGCCGCAGTAACCCATTCCGATGGTTATCCCGGATGGGCTCCCAATCCGGATTCCAATATATTGAAGACAACGGTTTCTTCCTACAAAAAACTGTTTGGCAAAGAGCCTGTTGTGCGTTCCATCCACGCCGGACTGGAGTGCGGTCTTTTCCTTGAAAAATATCCAAATCTGGATATGGTCTCCTTCGGGCCAACCATAAAGGGCGCACATTCGCCCGATGAACGGCTCAATATTGAGACAACGGAAAAGTTCTGGAAACATCTGCTGGATGTTCTGGAAAATATTGAGTAGTTTTAAACTGAAAAAAAACAAAAAGCTTTCTTTAAAAACATATCAACTTTAAATCACTGTAAAACAACACCATAATGAAACGAAAAATTTTATTGCTCCCCTTTTCGCTGCTGTTTTTTCTAAACTTTGCTTACACACAGGAACCTTCCGCCTCTGTTTTTTCCCGCAATCAGGGCGGCGACCGCCAGTGGCTGATCTATCAGGACAACCATCGCGCTTTGTACAAAATCATCACCGATGAGGCGTTCATGCTTTTGGATGAGAGAGGAGAAAAAATCTCCCGTTTCAACACCCGCGATGACTGGGCGGCGCACCAAAAAGAGATGAAATCGGTGCTTTGCCGTTCGCTTGAAAAATTCAGAAAAACACCGCTCAATGCTGTTACCACCGGCACTTTAGAGCGGGAAACGTTCACTGTGGAAAAAGTGCGGTTTGAATCCCATCCCGGCTTTTATGTCACTGCCGGGCTCTTCCTTCCCAAAAAAAGGCAAAATCCGGCACCTGCCGTGATTTACGCCTGCGGGCACACCGAACTTGGTTTCCGAAGCGACACCTACCAGCATGTCATTCTCAATCTGGTGGATAAAGGATTCATTGTGCTGGCATTCGATCCCCTCGGACAGGGCGAACGCCTGCAATATCCCGATGCAGACACCGGCAAATCGAAGGTTGGCGGTCCCACCAAGGAGCACTCCTTTGCAGGTGTTCAGACACTGCTCACCGGCACTTCGCTCACCGACTATTTTGTGTGGGACGGCATCCGGGTTCTGGACTACCTCGAAACCCGCCCCGAAGTGGACATGAAGCGAATCGGAATGACGGGACGTTCAGGCGGAGGCACCCAAACTGCCCAGATTTCAGCCTGCGACGACCGGGTTTATGCAGCCGCACCGGAATGTTACATCACTAATTTCAAAAGACTGCTCCAATCCATCGGGCCGCAGGATGCAGAACAAAATCCATACAATGCCATTGCCGCCGGATTTGACCATGCCGATTTCATTCATGTCAGAGCGCCAAAACCAACGCTGATCATTACTACCACTCACGATTTTTTCAGTATTCAGGGCGCAAGGGAGACTTTTGCCGAAGCGCAAAAGTCATACACCGCAATGGGAAAACCGGAAAACATTCAGATGTGCGAAGATTTCGGAGTGCATCAATCCACGCAAAAAAACAGAGAAGAATTGTATGCCTTTTTCCAAAAACACCTAAACAATCCCGGGGATAACAAAGATGTAAAAACCACTCCTTTCGCCCAGGAAGAGCTTTGGGTAACACCAACCGGACAAATAGGAACATCGTACGACTGCGAAACGGTATTCAGCCTGAACCAAAAATATTTTTCCAAAAAATCAATCTCAGCCGGCGATTTGAAAGAAAAGGTTTTGCAAACAGCAGGAATTCAGCCCGAAAGAGCGCTCACAGCAGCAGTTTACACCGGAAAAACTCAAAAAGAGAATGTGGAAGCAAAAAAATACTTTCTGGAAAACGACAAAAAGGATTATGCGCTTCCGGTTTATGTGATTGAAAACGATAAAAACAGCAACGGCAAACTTGTAGTCTGGTTTCATCAGGATGGGAAAAGCAAGATTTTTGAAACTCCGCTGTTTCAGGAAATTTTAAGTGAGGCAAGCACAATCGTTGCAGCCGACCTGCCCGGCACCGGCGAATTAAACGACCCCAGTTTTTCGGGCGACGGGGTGATTGCAAAAATTACGTTTAACTATACTTTCGGCGCCAACCTTGCAGGGAAAAGTATTCCCGGAATACAGGCAGAAGCAATCGCCCTGCTCAATCAGTTTTTAAATTCCAGTTCAGATTTTCTGAACAAAAAACCGGAAGCCATAGTGCAGGGAAATGCGGCGTCAGCCGTGTTGCATTATATAATGCTGAACAATCCATTTGAAAAAATCACCTTTTACGATTTTCCCGGGCAGATGACGGAGCTGGTCAACACCGAATATTATAATCCTGAAACCGCTTTTAGTGCAGTTCCCGGCAGTCTGCCGTTTTATGATTTAAGCGATCTCATGGATCACCTGAAATCAGCAGGGACAGAGATAGTTATTCACCACAAAAAGTAATCTTAAAAAACCACATAGGCACATTAGGGCACATAGGTTTTTCATTTTTCTCTGTGGCTCTCTGTGTTCTCCGTGGTAAATTCCTCTTGAACCACAGAGTAGATACTTAGAAAATCCGTACAGTTCCCCGGTTTTTGTGAATTTTAGCACCCCTCCGTCCGGTCATTCAGGCTTTTACAATAAATATGTTCAACTCTTTTTATCCAGTTGTTTTTTAATAATAATTATTTGGTAAATTGTGAGCTTAAAATTTCAGAATGTCAGAGGATTATTTAAGCAAAATACAAGTTTCAATCAATCAGGGAGATGCAAGAGAAGGACAAACGTATGAAATTTACCCGGGTGTAGAAATAAATTTATTTTGACATGAATAATTATTTTTACACAAAGAACATTCACAAAATGAATAAATCCTGGGTAATAACCTGTTTGATTAACTTTTTCGTTGCAGCAGTTTTAGGTTTGATTTTACGTTTTTCCTTTATTGGCAACATTGCAGTCAATTTCCGTTATCTCACTCATGCTCACTCACATGTTGCAATGCTGGGCTGGCTTTATTTAATGCTTTATACTTTTACAGTTCATCTCTTTGTGAAGAGAAATCAAAAAGTATATCGCTATATGTTTTTCATTACTCAAATCAGCATTCTGGGAATGCTTTTCAGCTTTCCCTTTCAGGGGTATGCCGCCTTTTCAATCGTTTTTTCTTCAATCCACATATTTGTCTCCTATTTTTTTGTAAAGCTCATTTTAAAAGATTTGCGCCCCGTCAACAGCGCTGCAAAAAAATTCATCCGGACAGCACTGTGGTTTATGGTTTTTTCCACATTTGGTATCTGGCTCATACCGGTTTCCATTGTTGCCTTTGGCAAAAACTCTGATGCATACAATGCAGCTATTCAGGTCTTTTTGCACTTTCAGTTTGACGGCTGGTTTTTACTCGGAATTTTTGGTCTGGGCATTCACTACGTTCTGAAAAATTCGTTACAAAAAGATTCCGTTTTAAAAAAAGCATTAAGCTGGCTGACTGTGTCCATCATATTCACGCTTTTCCTGCCGGTAGGCTGGTACATTAAACATCCTTTTTTTAACTATTTAAACAGCGTTGGAGTCATACTGCAACTGGTTGGTTTTTATTATCTGTTTACTGCGTTGAAAACACCTGTAAAAACTTTTTATTCAGAAGCTTCTCTTTTCGTGAAAATTATGGGGATGTTCATTCTGGCATCACTGCTGGTAAAAGTGCTGTTCCAAACGTTTTCGGTTTTTCCTGTGGTCATTGAAGCTGCCATACAAACAAGAAACTTTGTGGTTGGGTTTGTTCACCTGCTGATGCTTGGCGTAATCAGTGGTGCCCTGCTGATGTTTTTATCCATTGAAGGATTTTTTGTGAGGCGAAAAGGAGTTATTTACCTGGCAACCGCCCTCTATATTTCAGGCTTTATTCTGAGTGAACTGCTGCTGTTTCTGCAAGGTTTAATGTCCTACTTTCTTTGGGGTGCAATTCCTGCATTTAATCTTAATATGTTTATTTTCAGTGCTTTTATTGTAGCGGGAGTGTTTCTATTTTTACTGAACACTTTTGGAACTTTTCCCGGACTTTTTTCTGAAAAAATTGAAACAGACAGACATAACAAGTGAAAAAACAAAAAACAGAACTGTGATGGTTTCTGCCGTCTTGTCGCCCAAATAGATTCCTGAAACTCTGTGGATCAAATAATTAATATAGGAGTGCGGCAAATTTGTTTCGCCTGATTTTCTCAAAACCTGCCAGTGCCATTCCGTGAGTGGACAAAATCCGATTCCGTAAAAAATCCCCAATCCAAACCATGAAGCGGCAGTGACCGACAATGTGATAAAATTTGCAAGCCGTGTTTTCTTCCATATCCACCCAAAAACATTAAACAGTGTCAGTCCTGAATGAAAAATTACGAAAAACCAGTCTAAAAAATGATACCAAAACATAGCGGTAAATTAATGTTCATCGGCGCAATCTTGAATTCTTCCAAACCGGATTATCTGTTTTTCAACCTGCCTGAGCGATTGAGAAACTCATTGTCATAAATAAGAATTCATGCATAAATGACCTGATCCATCTTCACATCATGCCCGTCAACAGGGATAATATCGAAAAACTGAAAGTCGAAGCAAACGCCGATTTTTATTGCTTTTACCCTACTCAGCAGCTTGTCGTAATAAGCTTTTCCATGTCCGAGACGGTTCATATTTTTATCAAAAGCAACCCCGGGAACAATAATAAGTTCCAGCTCTGAAGAATCTGACAAAATTTGCCCGGTCGGCTCCATAATGTTGAATGCTCTGCCGGGTCTGAGTGATTCAACCCCTTCAAAATATCTCAGCTCCAGTTCATCTTTTTTGACAACAGGCAAAACAAACTTTTTCTCGTTCATATATTTCAGAATAAACTCGGTTGTTTCCACCTCATCAGGCATTGACCAATAACACATCACTGTTTTTGCATTTACAAAATCAGATAGCTTTTCAAGCTCAGCAAAAATTTGCCGGGATTTTTCAAGTTTTTCCTCTGAAGAGCATCCGGCTTTTAGTTTCCAAACCTTTTGCCGCAACTCCTGCTTTTGAATTTTAATACTTTTTTCCATAAGACCGACTGATACATTGAGAATATTCAACCCTGTAACTTATATTTTGAAATTAATTCTCTATAAAAATAACTGTTTTAATAGTATTGATGTCAATCCTCCAACAACTTATAAGTGAATTTCTTCATCACTACTTTATTACAAAATTTTGAGTAAAAACTCTGTTAATTTTGTATATTTGTTCAATATGCAACGACACAATTTGCTCATTTTTTGACAAAAAACAAAAAAACCATGAAATCAGATTTTGATTTAGCCAAAGAAGCAAAAATGCTTCATATCAATGACATTGCAAAACAGTTAAATATCGATCCGGATGATTTGGATTTGTATGGAAAACACAAAGCAAAAATACCGTTAAAATACATTGATGAAAAAAAGGTAAAAAAATCAAAATTAATACTGGTTACCGCCATTACCCCCACGCCTGCAGGTGAGGGAAAAACAACCGTTGCCATTGCACTGGCACAGGGACTGAACAAAATTGGAAAAAAAGCTACTGTTGTAATTCGTGAACCTTCGCTTGGACCTGTGTTTGGCATTAAGGGCGGAGCTGCTGGCGGCGGAATGTCGCAGGTGATTCCCATGGAAGATATCAATCTGCACTTTACTGGAGATATTGCAGCGGTTGAAAAAGCGCACAATCTTCTGGCAGCGCTGATTGACAACAATATCCAGAGTAGAAAATACAATTTGAATATTGACCCGCGCAGCATAACATGGAAACGTGTTCTCGACATGAACGATCGTGCTTTGCGAAATATAGTCGTGGGACTTGGAGGTTTAACCGACGGTGTGCCGCGCCAGAGTGGTTTTGATATTGCTGTGGCATCTGAAATTATGGCAATTCTATGTTTGAGTGAAAATATTGAAGATTTGAAAAGCAAACTTGAAAATATTTTTATCGGTTGCACCTATGACAAAACTCCTATTTTTGCCCGCGACCTTAAAGCACAGGGAGCCATGACCGTATTGTTGCGTCATGCCATAAAACCCAATCTGGTGCAAACCATGGAAAACACTCCCGCGATTATTCATGGCGGACCGTTTGCCAATATTGCCCAGGGAACCAACTCGCTGATAGCCACAAAAATGGCTCTGTCTTTATCAGACTATGTCATCACTGAAGCCGGTTTTGCATCAGAGCTGGGCGCTGAAAAATTTTTCGACATAAAAGCCAGATATGGAGGGCTTTCACCAGGTTTGGGAGTTATTGTTGCCACCGTCAGAGCACTCAGATATCATGGAGGAGTCAAAAAGAGAGAGGTTGCAAATCCCAACCCGGAAGCCGTATTTCGGGGATTGAGCAATCTGGATAAGCACATAGAAAACATTCGCTGTTTTAATGTAAATCCTGTGGTTACCATCAACCGGTTTTTAACTGACACACATGAGGAAATAGCAGCAATCATTAGCCATTGTGAGAGCCAGGGAGTGAAAGTGGCAGTTAATGATGGCTGGGAAAAAGGTGGCGAAGGTGCTATAGAGCTGGCTGAACTGGTAGTTTCAGAAACAATCAAAAAAGAAAATACTTTTCAGCCGCTTTATGAGCTTAAAAGTCCGGTACAGGAAAAAATAAAAATCATTGCACAAAAAATGTATGGTGCTGAGGATGTTGAATATTCATCATCAGCTAAAAAGACACTGGAACGAATTGAGAAGCTCGGTTTCTCGGATTTGGCTATCTGCATTGCCAAAACTCAAAGTTCACTTTCTGATGACCCCAAACTCATAGGCCGTCCTTCAGGGTTTGTATTAAAAATTCGTGAAATTGAGCTGGCAACCGGCGCCGGTTTTATCATTCCAATCGCAGGAGATATAATGAGAATGCCGGGATTGCCTGCAATCCCGGCAGCAGAAAATATTGATATCGATTCCGATGGAAATATTTTCGGACTATTTTAACTAACAGTTAGTTCCAGTATTTTTCATTGACCATCCAGTTTTCAACACATAAAGTTTCATCTTTGTCCAAAGCTAAATACTTTAAGGCAGGGATTTCCCACATATTGTCATCCAACATCCATGATTCAATGCACATACTATTTTCCCTCTCTGCTTTATATGTGTATTTTGCTTTAGGAAAATTCCAGTAAGCATCATTTATCATCCAGTTTTCAAGTTGAAGCTCGCTGTCTGTTGTCTTTTCCAGACCTGAAAAAGCAATCATTTCTTTTCCTTCAGCTTCAACATTTGCTGCGAATAAAAATCCAGCAAAAAATATGGCAAGTGCCATACGGTTAATTTTTGTTTTCATTGTTTTCTGTTTTTAAGTAATTTTGTTTTCATTGTTGTACAATCATTAGACTGTTCAACGGCACAAAGATTACACTCTATTCTTGGAGAAAAAACAGGAGATTGACAAACAGAGGGATTTATTCGGTGAATGGCAGGTTTTAGCAAACAAATAAGATACTTTCGGGTATTTTTATATTCAAGTCAGCCGGCAAATCGCTAAAAATTCCGAAAAGTGCAGAGCCGCTGCCCGACATGGAAGCATATAGTGCACCGAGTTCGTATAGGGTATTCTTCCATTTTTCAATTTCAGGATAACGCAAAAAAACAACTTTTTCAAAATCGTTAACCACGACATCTTTCCATTCTTCAACGGGCAATCCTATAATATTTCTCAGATCAAATCCGGGTTTAGCAGGAACTATCTCCCGGTATGCCTGCCCGGTGTTCACCGGAATGCCGGGTATAATTAAAACCAGGCGATAGTCCGGCAAATTAAGCGGAAACGGACTAAGTGCGTCGCCAATTCCAGTGGCAAAGGCAGGTTCATTGTCAATAAAAAACGGACAATCGGCACCAAGCTGAACGGCATAGCTTCTAAGCCGGTCATTGCTGAGTTGCA
>LSQX01376071.1_pt1 | contig 15492 bp, 14 predicted proteins | sample 654561 | NCBI WGS metagenome assembly LSQX01 (sample SAMN04489861, study PRJNA283612) | anaerobic digester metagenome | isolation source: 4 biogas reactors fed with cattle manure at either 37C or 55C with and... | place: Denmark: Kongens Lyngby | collected 2014 | reverse complement strand
AATAATCCATAAAATCAGTAAAATAAAAATAATTAAAGTAAGCAGTAAGGGAATCAGCACAGATTGTAAAATTTGTTTGAGTAGGTTTTGGCGTAACTCAATTTTTTCGGCAACCACCACTTGCACTTCACCTTCACGTAGTACATAACTGCGCCATTGCAGTCCATTTTCTTGCCAAGTACTAAAACCAACCTGTTGATTGCGCAAATTTTTTGGTGCGCCTTGAGTACGTGCAATGACGTGTTGAGGGAGTGAAATATCAGCACGGAAAATGGACACTTCACAGGCGATTAAACTGTGCAGCAGTGCATTTTCAGATTCTGCATGTAAACTTTCTGTAAGTTGCTGAAGGGGGAGTTGCTGAATTAAGCGGGCGACCATACGCGCTGAGGTAGACAGCCGTTCATCAAGCGTATTTTGTAAACGCTGTTCTAAGTCATGGTATAGCCATGCAAAGACAATCACCCACAGCAGAATAAAAGCACAGCTAATGGTAGAAACCAAACGCCACTTCAGGCTGTAGTTTTTCATGTCAGCAACTCAGGTTTAAAAATGTAGCCAACCCCGCGTATCGTCTGAATAAAATCGGGGTGGATTTTATGCCGTAAATGATAAATATGGACGTTTAAGGCATTACTTTCGATGCTGTCTTGAAAACCATAGACTTTATCAATCAGTTCTTCATTTTTTAAGATTTGGTTCGGATGCCGCAAGAAAGTTTCCAACAAACTATATTCACGGCGTGACAAAGGAATCGCTTGATCATGCCAATGTACTTCCTGAGTATCCAAATTGATATTTAAATGACCGCTTTGCAACTGGTTAGACGAATAACCACGGTGACGGCGGCTGAGTGCATAAACACGAGCAATCAGTTCATTCAGTTCAAAAGGTTTAGTCAAATAGTCATCTGCACCTAAATTCAAAGTTTGTACGCAGTCTTGGGTATGATCACGCGCTGTTAAGACCAGCACTGGTAAATGTATGCCATTTTTACGCCAGTTTTCGAGTAACTGTAAGCCATCTTGGTCGGGTAGTCCTAAATCGAGCAGGCACAAGTCTACAGCACTGTTACGAATTAAATAGTCGGCATCGCGTGCAGTACTGACATGCTCGACTGAAATACTTAAATATTCGAGTGCTGCCACAATACCTTGGGCAATATAAGGATCATCTTCCACCAAAACAACGAACATATTTGCTCCCATGCTGTGCTTATAGTTTACAAAGAAAAATCTTTGTTAATGTTCTCTTAATCTACACTTACCGATAATACAGACAGTTTTTTAATATTTAGTATAAACGCATGGTATTTGTTCGAGTCATTGCTTTTTTAATTTTGAGCCTATGTGCAGTGTGGACCAATGCTGCCAATGAATTTTTAGCGCCCGATCAGGCTTTTAAATTTCAGGCGACTTCATTGTCTGAACAAACTGTTGAATTAAAATGGGATGTTGCACCACATTATTATTTATATCACGATCAATTCAAAGTCAGCCAAGCACAAAAGCCACTCAGCTTTAAATTGCCTGCAGGGCAGGAAAAAGATGATCCGACTTTTGGATTAACACGTGTGCATTATGGGCAAGTGACTACACAAATTCAGGTCAAGCCCAATCAGCAGTATTAAATTACTTGGCAAGGTTGTGCTGAAGATGGTTTGTGCTATCCTATACAGCGCCAAAGCATTCAAACCGATGCCGATGGCTTATTGTCACAGCATAATTTGAGTTCAGCTAAAGGAAATTTGCTTCAGCAATTGAGTCAAAATAATCAAGCCGCGTTAAATAGTAACTCTACTAATATAAATAACAGTCAATCCTCAACCAATAATCAAAAACAAGAAAAGGCTGCTTTAAATACAGAGACGACAAAAGAACTCAAACAAGATCAGAAAGCGACAGTAAAGACACCGCAGACTGAGGGGGAAAATGCCGTTGCTGAACAAAATGCTACAAATACAAATGTCGTAATCGACACAGCTGAGGATGCTAAGCCTTCTGATGTTGTAGTGTTTGAAAACTCAAATACGACAGATGCAACAGCCAACTCAACGAATACTGAAACAGCGAGCAGTAGCAGTCTGAATCAGCAATGGAACAATGATCAATTTTTCTTGAATTTATTGTCAGGGCAAGGGTTATTGCTGAATGCATTTATCTTTTTAGGTTTTGGGGTATTACTGGCTTTTTTACCGTGTTCATTACCACTTATTCCAATTCTTTCTGGAATTTTGGTTCAGCGCAACACAGGCTATAAAGCTGCAGCAATTGCGATCACTTTTGTGGTGAGTATGGCATTGGTCTATGGCGTTATGGGCGTTGTCGCATCTCAAATTGGCTATAGCGTACAGCGCTGGTTTCAAAACCCTGTGGTAATTGCAGTTTTTGCCATGCTATTTGTGGTGTTTGCTTTAAACCTGTTCGGTTTGTATCAGTTGTCATTACCACAAGCGGTGTTGCAGCGTTTAGACCGCATTCAGCAATATCAAAAAGGCGGCACTTTATTCAGTGCAGCAGTAATGGGCGTTATTTCTGCACTGATTGTTGGGCCATGTATGAGTGCGCCTTTGGCGGGTGCTTTATTGTATGTGTCGCATTTGGACCAAGCAGCATTGGGTGGTTTATATCTGTTCCTGCTCGGTTTAGGTATGGGAATTCCTTTACTGATTGCGAGCGTTTTTGGTGCCAAATACTTACCAAAACCAGGTTTGTGGATGGAACGTCTAAAATTTAGTTTTGGCTTTATTATGTTGGCGATGGCCTTATATTTCGCCCGGCCTTTACTGGCAACTACTTGGTACTATGTTGCTTTTGCTGTGGTGTTATTTGCCTTTGCTGCGTACCTGATTGCAATTTTGCGCCATGTGATGCATCGCCCACATCGTTTTTCATTATTGGCTTTGTCTGCCGTGATTGCCAGCAGTGGAATTTGGCATGTTAATCAGAGTATTGCCAGTGTCAATGCGCAGGTACAGGCTAGTCAATTGCAAAACTGGATAAAGGTACAAACTGAACAAGAGCTGAATGCAGCATTGGCAGCATACGCCAATCAAAATATTGTGATTGATGTCTATGCAGATTGGTGTGTAGCGTGTCAGCCCATTGAGCGTGATGTGATTCCACGTACTGATGCGCAGGATGCCCTTAAAAATGTAGTGCGGATTAAGCTTGATTTAACTGAGCAGCATCCTTCACAAGATGCCTTATTGAAAAAATGGCAAATTTTAGGCCCACCAACTATGCTGTTTTTAGGCGCACAACAGCAAGAACAGCGTGACTTGCGTTTAACAGGTACATTTAATGCTCCACAACTGATTCAGAATATCCACCAATTGTCTGAGGTTAGCCCATGATTCAAACTGCAGCCTTGCATTTAGGTGTATTTATGATTCCATGGCCATTGGTTTTTCTGCTATTGGGGCTAGTTGTAGTCTTTATTGTCGGCAAATTTTTTCAGCGCCGTTATACATGGGATGTACAAACTTGGGCACGCTATCAGGATGCATTGTGGAATGTACTGTGGATAGGTGCTTTAGTTGGGCGAACCGTTTTTGTATTGCAGCATTATGAGCTGTATTTTGCTAACCCGATTGATATTTTAAAAATTCAGGACAAAGGCTTTCACCTGATTGCTGCAGTCGTGGCAAGTGTGGCGTGGTTTGTTTGGAAAAACCGCAGCATTCAGCGTGTGGTTTTGGCATGGGCAGTAGCGCTATTTATTACAGTACAGGCTTTAGGTTGGAGTTTGATTCAACCGTTGCAAACACAGCATGCTTATCCAAATCTGGTACTGCATAACTTGCAGCAACAACCACAAGATTTAGCCCAGTTTTCAGGTCAGCCAACAGTCATTAACTTATGGGCAACGTGGTGTCCGACTTGTCACCGTGAAATGCCTGTGATGCAACAAGCACAGCAAGATTTTCCTGAAATCAATTTTGTATTTGCCAATCAAGGAGAGTCCGCAGTAGAGATTCAAGCCTATTTGCAGAAACATCAGTTTCGGTTTGAACATTTGTTGTTAGACCCTGCAGGTGCATTAGGGCAACACTTTAATATGTTTGGTTTACCAAGCACCTTATTTTTTAATGCACGAGGTGAATTAGTCGACCATCACATGGGCGAATTGACCAAACCGATGCTGCAGCATTACCTAAACAAGATACAAACAAACCCATAAAGACGATTTTACCTATTTCAAAGAAAAACCGCCGTGAATCCAAAATCAAGGACCGTAAATATGACATCTATTTTAACCAACAACATGTTGAAACTGGCGATAGGCATGAGTCTGGCTGGTAGTGTGGGTATGCTGCAGGCACAAGACAACTTAAAACAGCACATTGAAAAAGAGGGTTTTAAGTTTGTGCAGCAAATTCAGGCACCTGCACAAATGACAGGTTGGGCAGGGCATATTGAGCAAAGCCCTGCAACGGTGTTTATTTCCAACGATCAGAAATACTATATTGTGGGTACTTTGTTTGATGCTCAAGGCAATAATTTAACGGTGGATGCTTTAGATCGCTATGTGAAAAAGTCGGTACTAGAAGATGTGTGGCAAAGTCTGGAGCATGCAACGTGGATTCAGGATGGACAAACCAGTGCTGAAAAAATTGTTTATGTGTTTTCAGACCCAAATTGTCCGTATTGCCATAGCTTTTGGAAACAGGCACGTCCGTGGGTAGAGTCTGGCAAAGTTCAGCTGAGACACATAATTGTGGCGGTGATTCGCCCTGAAAGCAAAGGGCAGGCAGCAACCTTATTGATGGCGAAAAATCCACAGCAGACCTTTAATGAGTTTCATCGTCAATACGGGCAAAAGAAGCTGATTGAACAAAAAAATGTGCCTGTGCATGTTGAAAAAACTTTAGAACAGAATCAAGCGTTGATGGATAGATACGAATTATTTGCCACACCTGTTGTGCTTTGGAAAAATAAACAGGGCGAATTGCAGTCCGTACAAGGGATGCCTAAATCTTTAAAAGATATGTTTGAGTGATTTTTAAAATACCTAAGCAAAATATTGATATTGAAAGTCCCTTCTCCCTGCGGGATGAGGAATACATTCCGCAAGAGGATGAGGGCTGAACTAGGGACTTAAAGAGGATTTATAAAAGAACTCTAATTGAATTGGAGCAAGCCTTTTTTATGTAAAGATTCAGACTTTTATTTCTGAATACGAATCGCAAATTGAATCACATGAGATTTGCCCTGATGCAGTTTGCCTTCTGAGCGTTCTACATCGCCCACAAAGAAATGAATCAGATGATCATGTTTGAAATGGTTTAAAAACTGGATAGGATCGTACAGCATTTCTACTGCACGTGGGCCGCCCGTTTTATATTCCAGCTGACTGGTTGAGTACAGTTCACCTACAAATAAACCGCCGTTGACCAATGTTTCACGCACGCCATTTAACACTTTTTGCTGTGTTTCAGGGTTAAAGTGGCCAAATACACATATCACGTTGTCATATTGATTGGCTTGCCAATTTACCTGACTTAAATCTTGCTTCTGGGTATTCAGACTTAGACCACGTTGCTGGGCATAGCCTTGGGCTTTATCTAAAGCAACTTGTGAATAGTCCCACAAATCTGCTTCAAAAGTTTGTCCCTTCGTTTGTGCTAACGCAGCCAAATATAACAAGTTACGTCCTTCACCTTCGGCTAAGCCCAAAGTTTTGCCTTGAATTGGCAGCTTTTGTGTAATCTCCTGAATGAAGGCATTGGCTTGTTCACCATAAATATGATCATGTTGGCTGTAGCGTTCATCCCATTCATTATGGATATTTGACATAGTTTTAACTCAGCTTAAATACTTAGGTAAGGTTATTCGGTAGTAGATGGGGAAAACTCTTTAAAAGCTGCCACAGCGTTGGCAGCATACATCAGCGATGGACCACCACCCATATAAACAGCAATACCTAAAATTTCATTCAGTTCTTCAAAAGTCATGCCCATTTTGACCAAGGTTCTGACGTGAAAACCAATACAACCATCACAGCGTTGCGCAACACCAATAGCAAGGGCAATAAATTCTTTGGTTTTGGCATCAATTACGCCATCTTTCATGGCAACTTGAGACAGTGCGTTGAAGTTTTTGAGTAAATCTGGAGATTGCTCTTTAATAGATTTGATATTTGAAGAAATTTCAGCAGTGAGTTCGGTATATTTCATGTTGTTTCACCATCTAGCAGCATAGATTATGAATATAATATACCATATATTTAAATATATTATGTTTATATATATTAAAATACAGCTTGAGGTAAATCCAGTAAAACTACATCTACAGCATTACCAATTGTTATAAATCTCTTTATAATGTTGCGCATATTCGGGAGTTCACTGTAGGGTCGTACAGTATTAATTTATAACTCCCATCCGCATTGTTTAAGTCAATTTCTCCTCCGTGATTCGGCTTATAAATCAATATTTAAAAATTGTGTGTCTGATCAGGCACATACAGCGCTAGGTGTGCCAGCATGGAAATTAAAGTCAATTATCTTGACAATCTTCGTCTTGAAGCCAAATTTGACGATTTTACGGTAATTGCCGATCAGCCTATCCGTTATAAAGGCGATGGCTCTGCACCAGGGCCATTTGATTACTTTCTGGCATCTTCTGCTTTATGTGCAGCGTATTTTGTAAAAGTTTATTGCCAGTCACGTGATATTCCGACTGATAACATTCGTTTATCACAAAATAATATTGTCGATCCTGAAAACCGTTATAAACAAATTTTTAAAATTCAGGTGGAATTACCTGCAGATATTTCTGAAAAAGACCGTCAGGGTATTTTACGCTCCATTGATCGTTGTACTGTTAAAAAAGTGGTACAGACTGGCCCTGAGTTTGTGATTGAGCAAGTCGAAAGTATTGATGCCGATGCACAGGCTTTATTGATGCCGAACCTGACTTCAGCTCAAGCCACGTATATTGCCGGCAAGGATTTACCTTTAGAAGAAACCATTGCCAATATGTCAGGTATTCTGGCAGGTTTAGGCATGAAAATTGAGATCGCTTCATGGCGTAATATTGTGCCAAATGTCTGGTCATTGCATATCCGTGATGCACAATCGCCAATGTGTTTTACCAACGGTAAAGGGGCAACTAAAGAAAGTGCACTTGCCTCTGCATTGGGTGAATTCATTGAACGTCTGAACTGCAACTTCTTCTATAACGACCAATTTTGGGGTGAAGAAATTGCCAATGCTGAGTTTGTACATTATCCCAATGAAAAATGGTTTAAACCTGGGCCAAATGGCGAATTGCCTGCAGAAGTTTTAGATGAATATTGCCTAGAAATTTATGACCCTGAAGATGAATTGCTTGGTACGCATTTATATGACACCAACTCAGGCAATACCGAACGTGGTATTTGTTCATTGCCTTTTGTCCGTCAGTCAGATGGCGAGACCGTATATTTTCCATCGAATTTAATTGAAAACCTGTATTTAAGTAATGGGATGAGTGCAGGCAACACGCTTGCAGAAGCTCAGGTGCAGTGCCTATCTGAAATTTTTGAACGTGCAGTGAAGCGTGAAATTATTCAGGAAGAAATGAGCCTGCCTGATGTGCCGCAAGAAGTATTGGCAAAGTACCCTAGTATTGTGGCCGGCATTCAGGCGCTAGAAGAGCAAGGTTTCCCAGTATTAGTCAAAGATGCTTCATTGGGTGGTCAGTTCCCAGTAATGTGTGTGACCTTAATGAACCCACGTACAGGCGGTGTATTTGCTTCGTTTGGTGCACATCCTAATTTTAAAGTGGCTTTAGAGCGTAGCTTGACCGAGTTATTGCAAGGGCGCAGTTTTGAAGGTCTGAATGACTTGCCACAACCAACGTTTAGCAGCAATGCAGTTACAGAGCCAAATAACTATGTTGAACATTTCATTGACTCAAGTGGTGTGGTGTCTTGGCGTTTCTTTAGTGCGCAGGCAGATTTTGAGTTTGTGGAGTGGGATTTCACCAACAATGGTCAATACAGCAACGTAGAAGAAGCTGAGGCTTTATTTGCGATTCTGGAAGATTTAGGCAAAGAATCCTATATGGCGGTATATGAACACTTAGGTGCTACTGCTTGCCGAATTTTAGTGCCAGATTATTCAGAAGTGTATTTGGTAGAGGACTTGATTTGGGATAATACCAATAAAGCCTTACTTTACCGTGAAGATATTTTGAATTTACACCGTTTGGATGACGCCCAACTCGAAGCCTTGGTTGAGCGTTTGGAAGAATGTGAGCTGGATGACTATACAGAAATTAAAACCCTGATAGGTATTGAGTTTGATGACAATACAGTTTGGGGACAACTGACCATACTTGAATTAAAGTTGTTGATTTATCTAGCATTAGAACAGTTTGAAGAAGCTAAAGATTTGGTTGAAGCATTTTTACAATACAACACCAATACCGTAGAACGTGGCTTGTTCTATCAATGTATGAATGTCGTGCTTGAAGTCATTTTAGATGATGAAATGGATATTGCCGATTATGCAGTTAATTTCCGCCGTATGTTTGGTAATGAACGTATGGATGCAGTCATGGGCTCAGTTGAAGGTACAGTACGTTTCTATGGTTTAACTGAAACCAATATGCAACTTGAAGGCTTAGATCGTCACTTACGTTTGATTGAAAGCTATAAAAAACTGCATAAAGCACGTGCTAAGTTTGTCGGACTAAACAAAGGCTAATCTTGCTTAAGCCAATACGCTCATCTAAATAAGCATCGCAAAAAGATGTTTGTTTGGATGAGCAGTTTTATGAATATCTTTTCTGTACAACTGAAGCAGATCTAGACACTATCAAAGACAAAACAGATAACTACTAAAAAAGCACTAATCGCCAAGTGCCAATAAGCCTTCCCAGCTAAAATAATTAGGACTTAGCTTGCTGCGATTCATAGCCCATGTACGGTTTTGTAATTTACATGCGCCAATGGCCAGTTTTTGTGTGCCAAATTTATTTTTAACGCTATCTAGCACTTGTTGTAAGTGTTCTTGCTTTTCAATCTGCTCTGTATCTGCAAGCAAGTCGTGAATATAGCCTTGTTTGGGTTCAATTCCTGTTAGAATCACACCACACTTTTTAAAGGCAATACCTTCCTGAAATAGGGTAGAGATATGCTTCATGATGGCTTTGTTCATGATTAAGGCAGAATCTGTTGGCTCATTAAAGGCAATGGTCACCGATTGATTGTAAAAAGCTTGGCGCTGATCAAAACGACTGGATTGCGCAAAAATAATCATACAGGAACATAAGCTTTTTTCTGCTCTAAGCCTTTGCACAGCAGATTGTAAATAATCGCTCAGTGCTTCCGAAAGTGCATGAATGTCGGTGACTCGTTGTCCAAAAGAACGTGAGCTGATGATTTGCTGTTTACTGGCTGTGGTTTGTTCCAGTTCAATACACGGCGTACCTGTTAGCTCCAATATGGTTTTTTTCATTAAAATTGAAAATTTACGTTCCATGTGTTCAGGATCACTGATCGCTAAATCAAATACAGAATGAATCTTTAAAGCATGCAGTTTTTTTGCAAGTTTTCGGCCCACGCCCCAGACTTCATCAACATCAATGAGTTGAAATAAGGCTTCTTTGCTACATAAATCCATATCTATTAAATTGCACACGCCGTTGAAATAGCTATTTTTCTTGGCAATATGATTGGCCAGTTTTGCTTCCGTTTTACTATGACCGATACCCACACAGACAGGCAAAGCCAGCCATTTCCATAAAGTTGCTTTAATTTCTTGTGCCAATTCATTTAAATCGGTTTGAGAATACGAACTCAGTTCAATAAAGGTTTCATCAATTGAATAAATTTCAATGTCTTTGGCACTAACAAACTGTTGAATCGTATTATTAAAACGTCTGGACATTTCTGCATAGAGAGCATAGTTACTCGAAAACACGGCAATATTGTGTTGTTTGATCTGCTCTTGAATTTGATAGAAAGGCACAGCCATTTTTATACCAAGTTGTTTGGCTTCTTCTGAACGTGACACCACACAACCATCGTTATTGGACAAGACCACCACTGGACGATGATTCAGATGTGGTTGAAACAGCCGTTCACAGCTCACATAACAATTATTGATGTCAATGAGCGCAAAAATTTGCTTTAAAGGTTTCATGAATATTCTGCTTATTTGGCTTTTATTATGGTGTGCGGGTTTAAGCCATCAGGTTTTTTAAGTTCCAAGTCACCACGGCAAAGACTTCAAACGTTTGCCCATCTTTCAAATAAATACTGTCATAGTCAGGGCTTTCAGCTTTGAGCCAAGCATCAGGCAAAGTAGCAGGGTCGTAGTCTTCACCAAAATGTTCCACCAACTCACTTTTGGACATTTTGGCGGTAATCATCAAGCGTTTAATGGTTAAGTCTTTTTGGTCAATTAGGGCCACTACAATGCTGCGGTGTTTGGCTTCTTTGCTGCGATCTACCAATACAATATCGCCGTATTCAAGCCCGGCATTAATCATAGATGTGGTGCGTACCACATTTAAAAAGGTCGCATTTTCATTGGAAATTAGATACTCATTCAGATCAATATTTTTATCAATATAGTCTTGGGCAGGAGAGGGAAAGCCTGCAGGAATGGATTCGACGGCAACTGGAAGCGGTAAAACGGTACGTTTGCAAACAGGCTGAAAGTCTTGTTTATTCAGCAGTTCCATCTGCTCTAGAATGGAGTTTAAGGTTGGGCTAGGCTTGCCTTCAGTACCCATAATTTTTTGTAATGACGACCAAGCAGCATCAGAGAAGTAAATAGGTAACTTCTTGGACATGAGATGACTCCTACGCAACAAGGCGTGTTTGAAGTGTAATTTGATGTGTTGATAGCATAACTGAAATTGTGATCAAGATTCAATCTGATTAGGTGATTCGCCACTGAATAGAAATGAACTCTACTTTTGCATAGCTATACAAACATAGGGCTTTCCGTTAGGATTTTTCTATCGCAGCAGTAAATTTAGAGATGAGTATGCATATTGTTGAAGACATTTATTTAACGAAAGAAGAAGTTGAATCTTTACTGTTGGGATTAATCAATTCACAACTTGAACCTGAGTTTTTAATGCAGGATTTCATTAAACATCAGGTGTTCTCTTTGGCTGAATATTTTAAACAAAACTCCGAACATGAAATTGACTTTGCACAGATCAGTTGTCCGATCAAAGTCAGAGCGGAATACCAAAATCATCGTTTAAAACGTCAATTTTTAGTTGAGTTTCATCTCACCACAACACCTTTTTTTAATTATGAGCCTGAAGAAAATAGTGTGACCTATTCTTATATGATGAAAGATTTTTATCTGACCGATATTATTTTCTATGATGCTTATACGGGTGAAAATTTACAGGCTTGGATGCAAAAAAGATTTGTGATTTTACAAGGTGAGCGTGAAATAGAGGTGAACTCATTGTCATGGTATGCAGATTACAATTTACCGCAAGTCACGCAAAATATGGTGTCTTTTGTGAGTGAAGCGGCTTATGACACTGGTTTAGATCAGATTATAGACGACGTCAATTTACGCTTGCAGCAGGCAAAGCTCGTGAATTAATTTGGAGTGCATCCATCTAAAAGTAGTTATTTTGGATGGATTATAGGGAATATACGATTGCACAATGCTGATCAGGTTTAGGAATATCTCAAATGACCACAATCACGCATGATTTAGGTCATGGCATGGGGAGCGACTGGGAAAATAAAGATTGGGCCCATATTACAGTTCCAGAATTACACCGCCTGCAACTGCATTACCCACGTTTGCAAGGTAACGTTCAAATTCTGTGGTGTAGTCCACGTCCATTTTCTTCTGCGGTACTGGTTGAAGTTACGCAGGTTTTATCTAACACGGGTCAAATAAATCTTCATTCATATTTCATTAAGCGTAGCCATCGTTCATTTCGCAATGCTCAAGATATTTTGCAAGAGCATGCCTTCCTGCAACATTTAGCCAGTAAAGACATTCCAGTTGCCACATTGATTGCCTCAAATTGCGGCCTGACAGCTTTAGAGATGGGGGATTGGACGTATGAGGTCTATGAAAAAGCAGTAGGCTTTGATTTATATGTCGATCAGCAATCTTGGACTCCTTTTTTCTATACCGAGCATGCAGCCAAAGTTGGAAGTTTACTTGCTAAACTGCATATCGTCATGCAGGATTTTCCTGAGTCACACGGCAGATTTGCCCATTATTTGGTATCGAATCAGCAGCTTTTAGAAAGTGAAAATATTGTAACGGCTATTCAACAACGTATTGAAAATAGTCCTGAATTGAGTCGTTATTTTGCCGATAAAAACTTAGATACTGTTTTTTTAGAGCGTATATTTCAGACGCATCACAAGATTAAGCATGTATTGCAACAAGCGACTAAAATTTGGACGCATAATGACTTACATGCTTCCAATTTGTTTTGGTCTGCCCAAAGTGCCAATGCTGATATTACAGCAGTGATTGATTTTGGCTTGTCAGATCGAAATTCAGCGCTTTGTGACCTTGCCATAGCGATTGAGCGTAACTTTATAGATTGGCTAGCCTTAGCACATACGTCACAACTAAAGATTGATGAAGCAGGTTTGAGTGCATTTTTACAGGCTTATTTTGCCGAACAGCATCCACAACAAGACTTTAGCATTTTGCCCGAATTGCTCAAAATCGTACATTTGGATTTTGCATTTTCAGAGCTTGAGTATTTTATTGGAATTACCCAAAACCTAAAACATGCAGATGCGGCTTATTATGATTGGATTATTGGGCATGTGGATTGGTTTTATTCAGAACAAGGGCAGCAATTTACCCAGACTTTAACTCGATTAATTCAACGCGAATTGTCATAATCTGCGCCTATCAAATGCCTCAAGTATCACCACCCATTTTTATGCAAGGTTTCGTATGTACAATCGTAAATTCAAACAGAATGTATTAACTGCGTCTTTAAAAACTATCATTCTGTCACCACTTTGTTTGGCACCTCTAGTTTATGCTGAAAATGGTGTGCAACAGCTCGATACGATTGTTATTACAGCCAATGAATCAACGCCGTACTTGAGCTCTACAGTAAAAATTGAAGGTTTGGGCACAGATCGTCTACAAAAAGCACCTGCCTCTATTTCTGTTGTCACGGCAGATGTAATTGCCGATCAACATGCTCGAGTATTGAGTGATGTCATTAAAAATGATGCATCTGTGGGCGATGGTTATGCTGCGAGTGGTTACTATCCAAACTTTGTATCACGCGGTTTTGCACTCGATTTAGCATCAAGTTATTTAGTGAATGGCAATGTGATACGTGGTGAGCAAAACATCGCACTTGAAAATAAAGAACGTGTGGAAATTTTAAAGGGTATTTCTGCAATTCAAAGTGGTATGTCTACACCGGGTGGCGTGGTCAATTATGTCACTAAGCGACCTAAAGATATTCAGGCACTTAATTTTTCTGCAGATGAACATGGACAGTTTGCAGTCGCAGGGGATGTGGGTGGATTCTGGGGTGAGGATCAACAATTTGGTTACCGCATCAATTTAGTCAATGAACAGATTGACTCTTATGTCGATCATGTAGATGGCGAGCGTTATTTGGCTGCATTGGCACTGGACTGGAAAGCTACAGCACAATCCAAATTCGAGTTTGATCTTGAAGCACAGCGTTCAGAACAAAAATCTGTACCAGGTTATCAATTACTTGGTGGCAAAGTACCACAAAACGTGAAATGGGAGCGTTTGCTGGGTTACCAAAGCTGGGGCAAGCCTGTCACAATTGACAGCCTAAATAGCAGTTTAAAATACAACTATACGTTTAATCATGACTGGAATTTAGGATTGGTTGCCTCGCATAGCAAATCTAAAGTGGATGATTATTCTATATTTCCTTTTGGTTATTACCGAGATGGGTGTTTGGAAGCATATTCCTGCAACACATTTGGTGTGCAGGGAGAATATGACCTGTATGACTACCAAAATCCAAATGACACATTTAAGACCAATCAATTTAAAATAAAATTGGATGGCTTAGTTGATACCGATTGGGCAAAGCATCATTTTAGTTTTGATTTGACTCAAACAGATAAATCTAGACATCACTACACAGGTATATATCAATACGTAAATTCAACAGATTATGTAGGTAATCTTTACCAAGATAGCTATGATAGGATCCGTGAAGAAGGAGATCTTGGTCCTTATTTTAAGGCTTTAGACAGTAAGCAAACTGCTTTTACGGTTATAGATCGCATTGAATGGAACGAGCAATGGTCTATTTTGATGGGCGGGAAATGGATCGAGCTTGATGAGCAAGCTTATAATGAAACTGAACAAGTCCGTGATACGGATTTAGGCAAATTTCTACCACAATTTGCAGTAAGTTATAGCCCAACGGAATCAACAACTGTGTATGCTTCTTATGCAAAAGGGCTGTCAGATGGAAAAACTGCACCTTGGTTTGCAGAAAATAGTGCAGATACATTAGCACCTATCCATTCTGAACAATATGAAATTGGCTTAAAACAACAGATTCATAACTTTTTATTGACGGCAGCTATTTTTGATTTACGTCAAGACAATCAATACTCTAAGCCGATCTCAGATAAGCGTTATTTTGTTCAAGAAGGTGAGCAACACAGTCTAGGCTTAGAATTAGGACTAAGTGGAGAATTAAGCGATTATTTAGCACTTAGCTCATCTTTAGCGTTGACTAGAGCTCGTTTGGATGATGTTGAAGCGGTTGAATATGGCAATCATCAAGCGCAAAATGTACCTAAAATTCGTTTTGCAACGCATCTGACTTATCAAGTACCGACTATTGAAGGTTTTAGAGTACTTGCGGGTGGTCAGTATAGTTCGAGCAAATATGCCAATAAACAAGGTACTGCAAAAGTGAGTGGTTATAGCGTCTTTGATTTAGGCGCTGCTTATCAATTTAAGTTAAATACAACCGATGCGCAGTTACGTTTCAATATCAATAATTTATTGAACAAAAAATACTGGCGTGATGCAGGTGAATTCTATGGCGATGATTATTTATTCTTAGGTGCGCCACGTACAGCAACTTTTTCTTTAAATCTGAATTTCTAAATCTGTCGTATAAAAGCGAAAGAGATTTAGATAGAAAAATAAGTAAAACCCTGATTTTGATTGAAAATTAGTCAAAATTAGGGTTGGGTTAAGATTATAATGCAGCTCACTCAGTTTAATTTAGATCATTTAGATAAGACTTCACTAGATCAACAAGATATTGAATATAAAGAAATTGTTGACTATGAAATAGTCAGAGAAAGTATTTGTAGCTTGATATTCAAATTGAGTAGACAGGCTAAATTAGCTGATCCTGAACAACAAGTTGTATTTCAAAAAAATATAGATAAACTCGTCTACATCAGAGATCATTTGCAAATTCACGATAAAGCATCCATTCAAAACATCATGTCTGAGATTAAATCTCATCAATAACGATATACATGAGTAAGCATCCGGCTAACACAGCCT
>LSQX01265841.1_pt1 | contig 15495 bp, 11 predicted proteins | sample 654561 | NCBI WGS metagenome assembly LSQX01 (sample SAMN04489861, study PRJNA283612) | anaerobic digester metagenome | isolation source: 4 biogas reactors fed with cattle manure at either 37C or 55C with and... | place: Denmark: Kongens Lyngby | collected 2014 | reverse complement strand
ATCTGTCAGAGTGTTAGGCACCAACTTCAATCTGAGGGCGTACCCTGAAGAAAAGTTTGTGGAAGTTGTCTTAGCAGAAGGAAGTGTGGAATTTTTGGCTAAGCCCAATGCACAGCCCATAGAAATTGCTCCATCAGAAAGAATGATTTATACGGATAAAGGAATTCATGTGGAAACTGCCGATCCCGGCAAGTACAGGGGATGGACTGAGGGCAAACTGATTTTCAGAGGCGACAAGATGGATGATGTTGCCCGGCGTCTCGAACGCTGGTTTAATATTGAAGTTGTTGTGAAAGGCACAGCAATGGATGAATATTCATTCCGAGCAACTTTTGAAGACGACACTTTACACGAAGTATTACGCCTTCTCAGCAGAACATCGCCCATGGGGTACAGACTTACTCCGCGAAAGCTTTTGCCCGATGGAACCTGGCAAAAGGAAAAAGTTACATTTTATAAAAAATAAATTAATTAAAATGAATTGCCTATGATAAATTAAGAAATCAATCTCTTTTCCAAAAAAGAAGGAAACCGCGCCAACGATTTCCTTCCGGATGTTTTTTTAACAAAGTATTATTTATTAATTTTAAACATGACAAATTTATGAATAAAAGTAAAATTATCAAGGGATGGAATTTCCACCCTTTGAAGAAAACTTTTCAGATTATGAGGATAATTATTTTTCTTCTGTTGGCAGGATTTCTACAGGCGCAGGCATTAGACGCCTATGCGCAACGAACACTGCTGTCGTTAAACTACAAAAACACTGCGCTTGAAAAAGTGTTAGATGTTATCGAAAACCAGAGTGAATTCTTCTTCCTCTACAATGAGAAACTCGTTGATGTTCAACGGAAAGTATCGATAAAAGCGGAAAATCAGCTGGTTAATGAAATTTTGGATAAATTATTTGCAGAAACCAATGTGGAGTACTCCATCATTGACCGCAAAATCGTGTTGGCGCCAGATGATATTGCTGCCACAGTGCAGCAACAACGCGCTGTTTCGGGAACAGTTACCGACCAGGTCGGCGCACCGCTCCCCGGCGTAACCATAGTTATTAAAGGAACTACATCAGGTACCATCACCGATATGGACGGGAATTATACCATTACCAACATTCCCGAAGATGCCACATTAGTGTTTTCATTTGTGGGAATGAGAACGCAGGAGGTGGAAGTTGGGAGCCAGACCAGAATTGAAGTGAGAATGGTGGAAGAAACAATTGGAATTGAGGAGGTGGTGGCGATTGGGTATGGAACACAGAAAAAAAGAGATATTTTAGGTTCAATATCTTCCATTAATAATGAAGATTTACTAAAAGCAGTAACGGGAAGTTCATTTGATGCAGCTCTGCAGGGATTAGCTTCAGGACTGATGGTTTCCAATGAATCGGGAGTTCCCGGAGCACCGGTGCAAATAAAAATTCGCGGAATTAATTCGATTTCTTCAGGAACTGATCCCTTGTGGATAATTGACGGTATTCCGATTGTGAGTGAAAGCATTGGTGAATCTTTTAACGGAGAGTCTTCACAAAATATTTTATCACTTATCAATCCGACTGACATTGAGTCAATCCAGGTTCTGAAAGATGCTGCTGCTACTTCAATCTATGGTTCACGCGGATCCAACGGTGTCATTCTGGTTACCACCAAATCAGGAAAGAAAGGATTGTTAAGTGTTAATGTTAATGTAAACAGCGGTGTAAGTAACTGGACAAAGAGCAATATCGGATTGGCGTCCGGTAAAGAGTTTTTTGAAATAATGGACAGAGCTTATGCCAATAGTAATTTCCCCGGGGTGTATGATCCGCAGGCATCACTAAATCAATTAGATGGTGTTACTGCCGGCATTTCCAGAGAAGAAGCAATGGCTACCAACACCGATTGGGCCGACGCTATCAGCAGAACGGGTTCGTTTGTTGAAACAAATGTTTCTGTTACACAAGGTACAGAAAAAGGAAACTCATATTTCTCACTACGTCACAGAAAGGATAACAGCATTTTAAAATACAGTGACCTTGATATTTTTTCAGCAAATGCCAATCTCAACTACGAGCTGTTCAATTTTTTAAAATTAAACTACAGAGGCTTTTTATCTTTCTCTGACAACAACAGGATAAAATCAGAATATGGTAAAAATGCTGCCGGTGGCTGGTCACAGGTAAATGCGTATTCTTTGCCGTGGATGAAAATTTATGACGATTCTGAAAAGGGAATCAATGGTTTTTGGAATCCACTTTCAACTGCCAATGCTTTGGCAGGAATTTCCCCTTTAAACAGCGAAAGTAATCTACAAACGCTAAATGTTTTACAAGGGCTAAACGCAAGTGTAGAGATTGCCAAAGGATTAACTTTAAAAGGAGAGGCTGGGGCAAACTTAGTTTATGACAAAGCCCTTTCCTACAGAGGTGAAGGAATACGGATTGACGGCGCCAGAGCCAGAGAAGAAAAAAACCAGAGAACTGTTTTAAACTACAATACTTTTCTCAACTATGACAGCTATCTGAATGATGATCATTGGCTAAATGTTGTTGGCGGTATAGAAAACACACGTTCCTTTGTTCATTATACCTATTTGGAGAGCCAATCACTTCTAGGCAGTTTCCATGAAGTTGGAAGACCGGAATCTGTAAAGGGACGTAGCTATTTGGGTGACGAAAGTTATTTGAGAGGATATTTTGGAAGAGCAAACTACAAATTCAAAGAGAAGTATCTTGTTGGAACAAGTATCCGCCATGACGGGATTTCCAAGTTTACCCCGGAAAACAGATGGGCTACATTTATGTCAGCTTCAGCGGGCTGGATTATTTCAGAAGAAGATTTTTTCAACTCATCAAAAATTAATTTACTGAAATTAAGAGGCAGCTTTGGACAAACCGGAAACACAAATATTCCTACCGGGATAACATCAGATTTGTATAATGTCAGAACCAGCAGTACTTTGGGCATTCCCAGCACCCAACTGATGAGCATCGGCAATTCAGATATTAAGTGGGAAACTACAAATACTATGGACATAGGATTTGATTTTGGGTTTTTCAACAACCGAGTTGACGGTTCAATTGCATATTATAAGCAAACAGTTAATGATATGCTTTTGGCAGTTGCACTTCCCTATTCATCCGGAATTACCGGAGGTAACATCATCTGGCAAAATATTGGCGACATGGCTAACCATGGTATAGAATTTAACGTTAATGCTGCTGTGATCAACAGTTCTTCATTTAAGTGGAATACAAGTCTGAATTTCTCTTCCAACAAAAATAAAATTTTAGCCTTAGACCCTGAGTCCGATATAAATAATGTTGGGATTACACAGTCAGAACCTTACGAAAGTAGGATTATCACACTTTTCAAAACCGGTTTACCTCTGGGTAACTGGTATATGGCTGAGTCAGCAGGTGTGGATTCTGAAAAAGGTATTCCCATGATTTATGAAGTAAAAATTAATGAAGATGGAACAACCTCACATACAGGGAAAATTATTCCTGCCACTACCGGCAATATGGAAGAAAACCGAATGATTTTACCCGGCAAAACATCTTTACCAAAAATTATGGGAGGTTTCAGTAATCAATTTTCATACAAGAATTTTGATTTGAACTTTAATCTCTCTTTCGCTATGGGTCATTATATCTATAATCGACTTCTGCAAAGCTCGTTAATTCCCAACAGGGGGATGCGGGTACTCTCAAATAAACTGTTAACTGAAGCCTGGCAGTCACCAGGTGATGTTTCGAAATATCCACAGGTAGTCATGAATGTTCAATATTTTTATGATGATCAGGGTAATCCTTCAGCTGAGCCGGTATCTTTTGGTTCGGAGGAAAAATACATCTCCTCTATGTTTCTTGAAAAAGGCGACTATTTAAAATTGAATAATTTGAATGTTGGATATACTTTACCAACACAATTAAATTCAAACATAAAAATACAGTCACTGCGAATTTCACTGGGTGTTACAAACCTGCTGACCTTAACAAAATTCACCGGATATAATCCGGAAGTTCCGATTGATCAGTCATCAGCAGCAAGTTTTGCCAACTACAACAGCATGCCGCAGGCACGGACATACAGCCTTGGTGTCAACATTAATTTTTAACTCATTAAAAATTTATAATAATGAATACGATGAAAAAATTTATATCCCTGTTATTTATCATTATTTTTGCAATGGCATGTAACGAAGACAATTTTTTTGATTTAAAAAGACCTAACGAATTTCCCTGGGGTAATGTAAATGAATTGGAAGTTGGAGTTCGTGAACCCTACTTCTTATTAAACCGCGAACCTTGGGATCACCCGTTTGGCACAGTAGCAATGAAGAGTTTTACAGAATCTGATATAGCAGTTTTTCTTCCTCAGTTTGTAGGTGCAAGTGCTTCTGCCGAATATTACAACAGAGAGTTCAGCAAAGCAACTCCTTTATATGAAATGGAAGGTTCTTTTATCAGATTGTATCAGATGATTACTGCTTGCAACGGTCCTCTGCAAATGCTTAATAATGCAAAAGAAAATGAAGAAGATGTATTTCCCAATTTAACTCAGGATGCAAAAAACAAAATAAAACATTTTGAAGGAGAGCTGCTCTTTATGAGAGGATTAGCTTACTGGTATTTAGCCAGATTGTATGCGCCTCCCTATAATCCAAATGGCAGCAATGATGGTCGCTTTTTTACTTTAAGAGATGAGTTCACAACTTCATCTGAAAGTTTAAAAAACCCAACCCTTGGAAGTGTTGAAGAAGTTTATAAACTGATTGAAAGCGACTGGCTGAGTGCCAAAGAACTGATGTTTGAAGATCACAGCACTGTTGTAACAGAAATGAATCTCAGGGCAAGAGCCAACAAATTTTCAGCATCTGCAATGCTCATGCGTTTATATTTCATTATGGGAAAACATGATAAAGTAGAAGCAGAATGTAATAGTATTATCAACAGTTCACTTTATGACTTGTCAGAAGACCCCATTGAGGCATTTAACAGAAATGGCAAAGACGGATGGGGGAAAGAAGTTATATGGCAAACAGCATGTGACAACGTATCAGGTGCTTATGGCCGTATGGAAACAATTTACGGAAGAAGTCACTACTCGGGCAACGGAATGGCAGCATGGGCAAGCCAGGCAATGTCTCATTGGGCTATGAAAGAGGTAGGATGGATGAATCAAGACCTTTCGGAAACCGATGAGGCACGAAACGATAAGCGATATCAGCAGATCTATTTCAGATATGACACTGATCCCCGTTCAGATTTGGTTCCGCCAATGGTCTGGAGCTATAAATGGTTTAGGGCGCCTGACAAAGGAAGATCAAATCGGCCGCTCATCCGGTTGGCTGAAATTTATCTTACAAGATCAATCATCAGATTTAATAACAGTGATAAAAAAGGAGCTGCTTCCGATCTGAATATGGTCCGTAACAGAGCAGGTTTAGATGATATTTCCGAAAATGAAATCACAGCTGATATCATCCACAGAGAACGGATAAAAGAGATGGCGACTGAAAATGGTGACAGAATATACTATCTGATAGGACTACAGCTTCCTATTGGAATTGGTGATCGCGATCCTTCAAAATTCTCACCTGTTCTTCCACCTTATTCTGAATATTACTGGCAGGTTCCAATAGTTGAACAAAACCAAAATCAGTCTTATCATTAATTCAATCAATTTTTTTCTCTAAAATTCTAACAGCCACTCTGAAAACATGAAAAAGTTTTCAGAGTGGCGTTAAATTACTGCAATACAAAAAGTTCAACTCCCTCATTCTTTTTGCTAACAGTTTTTAATGGCTTAATTCTATAAAAAAGATTTATCAAAGTTTTTCAGGCATTCATTTAATCAGTACACACAATTATCACTGGAGCAGGCATTTTTTTAGTGTTAGCTCTGCTAAAAAAAATAAAAACACAATATTATGGTTTTCATTTTAAAATTTAAAAATAGCTGCATCCGCTATCGCTTTCTGCTTTCGTTATCTACTTTTGCATTCTATATTTATCTGTTTTCGGGATGTAGTTCTCCCTTCGACTCACCGGAAAACTTCCGGTTCACCTTTAACAACAAAGGGAAGTTCAAAATAGTACAGTTTACTGATCTGCACTGGGGTGGTGCATCGGGTGTTACTAAAGATGTTGCTCCAACGGTAGCAACCATCAAGTCAATCCTTGAAATTGAAAAGCCGGATTTTGCAGTTATCACCGGCGACATATCCAATATGCCTGACACATTGAAAAGGATTGCCGCAATTTTTGAAGATGCAAAAACACCCTTTACCATCATCCTTGGCAACCACGACGGAGAGGAAAAATACAGTATTACGGGTGAAGGGATATTCGATTGTATGATGCAATCACCATATTTTGTAGGCGATAAAGGACCGGAAGATATTTCAGGAACAGGAAATTTCATAATCCCAGTAAATGGTAACGACAGCAAAATAGCTGCATTGCTCTACTTTTTCGACTCAAACTCCTATTCAACCAACCCGGAAATAAGAAAATCCGCTGTCATTCATTTCAATCAGATACAGTGGTATCGAGAACAAAGCGACAAGCACATCATTTTAAACGATGGAAAACCATTGCCTTCGCTAGCATTTTTTCATATTCCGCTGCCTGAATACGACCATTTAAACAGCAAAATGTTTCCATCCGAAGTTCATCAGGATTTATCTGCACCGGTAACATACAACACCGGAGCTTTCGCTTCATTTGTTGAGAAACGGGATATTATGGGTATTTTTGTTGGTCATGAGCATCACCTGGATCATATTGGAATAGAGCGCGGAATTGCACTGGGATATGGACGTTTAACCGGCTGGAACGCAAGTGCACATGGACCGGATCCATATAAAGAACGTGGAGCACGTATCATCGAACTGAATGAAAATAAGTTTGAATTTGACACATGGCTGCGCACTGCTGACGGTATTGAGCAGATATTTCATTATCCGACAGGAGCTATTGATGAAACATCAATTGTTCCGTAATCACTACTCTCCAAACATGAAATCACTGAAATTATTTCTGTTGACAAGTCTCTTTTTGCTTTGCTTTCAACCAACAATTGTAGCACAGCCAGAAGTAGGCGATCTTTTTCCCGGCTGGTCAGCGGGACATCTGGATATTCATCATATCAATACAGGCAGAGGGGAATCTGTTTTTGCCATTCTACCCGATGGAACCACTATGCTAATTGATGCAGGCGACGAAAAGCCATCGTTACGTTCGGTTGAAGCAAAACCTGACAGCAGCAGAACTCCCGGTGAGTGGATAACACGTTACGTTCTTCACATGATGTGCCCACTGCCGGAGAAAAAATTAGATTACATTTACCTGACACATTTTCACGAAGATCACATGGGAGATGTATCTGCCAGTCGAAAAAGATCTGCAAAGGGAGATTATATGCTCACAGGTATTACCGAAGTTGGAGACAATATTCCTTTCGGAAAAATTATAGATCGAAACTGGCCCGATTATAACTGGCCAACGCCTATGGCTGACAATCCGAATATACAAAACTATATCCGCTTTGTCAATTGGCATGTTGCCAACAGCGGCTGCAAAGCCGGACAGTTTCTGGTTGGTTCCAACCAGCAGTTCAAGCTGCTCAGGCAGCCGGATAAATATCCTGAATTCGAAATCAGGAATATTGTTGCAAACGGTCAGGTTTGGACAGGTGTGCACAACAATGTCCGCAATCATTTTCCTCCTGTGGAAATGATTTCTGAGCAGGAATTTCCTGATGAAAACCAATGCTGTTCCGGTATTCGTATAACCTATGGGAAGTTTGATTATTTCAATGGCGGAGATATTGGTAATGCCAGTGCTCACGGCACATGGCAGGATATTGAGACGCCTGTGGGGCTGGTTCTTGGTCCGGTTGATGTATGTGAAGCCAACCATCATGCAGCATTCGATGCTATGGGCATTCCTTTTCTAAATGCGGTATCACCTAAAGTTACTATTGTTCAGGCTTTAGGAGCCGGACACCCTGATAAAATTTTCATTCACCGGATGATTGAATTGGGATTTCCTGAAGATAGAGATGTTTTTTCAACCAACCTCATGGAAGCCACCAGACTGGTAATTGGCAGCCGGCGTACCGGCTACATGAAAAGTACGCAGGGACATATTGTCGTCAGGGTGTATCCCGGCGGTGACAATTATCAAGTTATTGTATTGGATGATTCGGCGGAAAGTTTTACTATAAAATCGATTCACGGACCATACGAGAGCAGATAAAATCCTGAATGAATATGCTTACAAATATGAAATCATATAAATTATCATTACTGACAGGTACGTTGTTGTTTTATTTTCAACTTGTAACAATTGCACAGCCCGAAACAGGCGACATCTATCCCGACTGGTCCCCCGGCTATATGGATATTCACCACATTTTAACCGGAACAGGCGAATGTGTATTTACCATTCTGCCAGACGGAACAACGATGATGATAGATGCCGGTGACGACAATGGATTAATATCGCCTGATAACAGCAGAAGCCCGGGAGAGTGGATGACACGCTACATTCTTCAGATGATGCGCCCGCTGCCGGAGAAAAAATTAGATTATATCTTTCTCACACATTTTCATAATGATCACATGGGAGAGGTGTCAGTCAGCCGAAGAAAATCTGCTAAAGGAAACTATATGCTTACAGGAATTACCGAAGTAGGCGACAATATCCCTTTCGGGAAAATTATTGACCGCAACTGACCTGATTATAACTGGCCAAAGCTTATGACGGACAATCCGAATATGCAAAACTATGTCCGCTTTGTCAATTGGCATATTGCCAACAGTGGTTCCATAGCCGAGCAGTTTCAGGTTGGTTCCAACCAGCAGTTTAAACTACTCAGGCAACCAGAGCAATATCCCGAATTCGAAATCAGAAACATTGTTGCAAACGGGCAGGTCTGGACAGGTATTGGCAATAATGTCCGCAATCATTTTCCGCCTATTGAAACACTTTCTAAAGAGGAGTATCCCGATGAGAATCAATGCAGCTCCGGCATCCGCATATCTTATGGTCGTTTTGATTATTTCAACGGCGGAGATATTGTCCACGAAAATGCTTTTGGTACGTGGCGGGATATTGAAACGCCTGTGGGTATGGTTCTCGGTCCGGTTGATGTATGTGAGACAAATCATCACGGGTTTTTAAATGCTATGGGCATTCCTTTTTTGAGGGCAGTACGCCCCAGAGTTTTTGTTTTACAAGCTTTCGGATACAGTCATCCCTATGGGAGAGTTTTACAGACAATGCTGGCACAATGGGTCTATCCGGGTGACAGAGATATATTTACAACCCGTCTTCTGGAAGAGTCAAAAATTGTGATCGGGGAACGACATACCAACAAAATGAAAAGCACTCACGGGCACATTGTTATCAGGGTGCATCCCGGGGGAGACAACTATTGGATATATATTCTTGATGGCTCATCCGAAAGTTTTGAAATAAAATCTATCTATGGACCATACAAAAGTCAATAAACCCAGCAGTTTACTGATGAAACACTCAGGTTTTAAAAATTGACAGTAGTGCAAACCGGCAAATGTCATTTTGAAACCTGCATAATTTATTTATAACAGTAAGGTAAATACGTGAAGCCTTTTTATTATTTTTATGGCTGTCCTGTAGAAGTTTAAATGAAGGTTTCTGTAATTTAGAAAATATAAAGTACCACATTTCAGTAAAATTTCAAACCCGAATATATTTGGCTTAATCTAGATACAGCATTAGACTCTTTTCTACTTCAATTTACTGATTATCAATAATACAAAGTAGTTTCCCCTAACGTTAAGCATTAAGCAAAACCAATGCAACAAACTAATTGTTAGCAGTTTGAAAGAAGTTATTTTCTAAAATAGAATCCGGACATAATCCTTTAAGCCTCTTATACCCAACAAACTCTCCATGTAATAATTGTATTGAAAATTGTATCACAAAGATGCCGGGAAGCGAAGAAATAATATCAAAGCTCCGATGTTGATAAAAATAAATCCGAAACAGATTAAAAAAAGTCTTAAATTCACATTTTAAAAAAGCCATGAAAATTATTTCAGTATTGATTTGTTTCACACTATTTATTGCCTGTCAAAACCGGCAGGAACGGGAGGCTGCACCACAAACCCCCAATATCATTATCATCTATTGCGATGATTTGGGCTATGGCGATGTTGGCGCCTATGGCGCCGATCTGCAAACGCCAAACATCGACAAGCTGGCAGATGGCGGCATCCGGTTTACCACCTGTTATGCAACTTCTGCCACCTGTACACCCAGTCGCTATGCGCTGCTGACAGGAGAATATCCATGGAGAAATCAAAGTGCCAGAATTCTTCCGGGAAATGCGCCGCTCATCATTGATACACTAAAAATGACCATTCCAAAAATGCTGAAAGCGCAGGGATACAGTACCGGAATTGTGGGCAAATGGCATTTGGGGTTAGGTATCGGCGACGTGGACTGGAACAGCCGCATATCGCCCGGACCAAACGAAGTCGGGTTCGACTATTCCTACATCATGGCTGCCACCGTTGACCGCACGCCAACAGTCTATCTCGAAAACGGATATGTCGTTGGGTTAGATTCCGATGACCCACTCTATGTGAATTACCAAAAGAATTTTGAAGGCGAACCTACTGCACTCACCAATCCTGAATTGTGCTACAAAATGATGTGGCACCACGGACACAACAACTCGGTTCATAACGGAATTCCGCGAATTGGTTTTCAAAAAGGCGGCAAATCTGCCATGTGGATTGATGAAAACATGGCTGACGATTTCCTAAAAAAAGCACAGGAGTTCATCAAAAATGAAAAAGAAAATCCATTTTTTCTCTATTATGCACTGCATCAGCCACATGTACCACGGATACCTCATCCTCGTTTTGCCGGTTCGTCGGGTATGGGACCCAGAGGCGATGTGATTGTGGAAGCCGACTGGTGCGTAGGTGAATTGATGAAAACCCTCAATGCTGAAGGGCTACTCGAAAACACGCTGATAATCTTCTCCAGCGATAACGGCCCGGTTGTCAACGATGGCTATTATGATGATGCCGTGGAAAAACTGGGCAGCCACAAACCTTGGGGAGCGCTCCGTGGCGGGAAATACAGTCTGTTTGAAGCCGGAACAAGAGTTCCTTTCATCACCTACTGGAAGGGAAAAATTGAACCTTCAGTTTCCGATGCGATGGCATCGCAGCTTGACCTGTTCACTTCGCTTGCAAAATTGGCAGGCAGTGAGGAAACAGTTCCCGACAGTGAAAACCTGCTTGATGTTTTTTTAGGAAAAAGCAATCGTGGACGTGAAGAGCTCATCACCGAAGCAGCCACCCGCACGGCACTTCGGAAAGGAAATTGGGCAATGATACCTCCCTACAAAGGTCCTGCAAAAAATGAAAATGTGAATATTGAATTGGGAAACTCCCCCGAATTTCAGCTATACAATCTCGATGACGATATTGGTGAACAGGAAAATCTTGCAAAATCGCATCCGGAAAAATTAAAGGAGATGATAGAAATTTTTCAGAACTTACGGGGAGCGAAGTTTCAAAATATTGAGCAGTTGGAGTTGAAATAATAAAATTACAGTCAATAAAACAATGAAGAAAATAACTTGTCTTTTCCCGGTCTTACTTCTCTGTTTCGTTGCCTGCAAAAGCCCGCAAAAAGGAGAAGCTGTACCGCAAAAACCCAACATCGTCTATATTTTGGCAGATGACATGGGCTATGGCGATTTAAGCTGTTACGGACAGCAGCGTTTTTCAACGCCCAACATCGACAAGCTTGCCGAAACCGGAATAAAATTCACACAGCACTATGCCGGTACCACGGTTTGTGCTCCATCACGCTCATCATTGATGACCGGACAACATACCGGGCACACTTTTATTCGCGGCAATAAGGAGTGGCAGCCTGAAGGACAGTATCCGTTAGAAGCTGAGGCATACACGCTTGCCGAAGCGTTGAAGGATGCCGGATATGCCACCGGCGCTTTCGGCAAATGGGGACTTGGTTATCCCGGCTCCGAAGGAGTCCCCAATAATCAGGGATTTGACGAGTTTTTCGGATATAACTGCCAGCGGCTGGCACACAACTATTATCCTTACTACTTGTGGCACAATCAGGAAAAAGTGATTTTAGAAGAAAATCAGGGCATGCAAACCGGGCAATATGCACCGGACGTCATCCACCGGCAGGCGCTCCGTTTCATTGAAAATAATAAGAATAAGCCCTTTTTTATGTTTTACCCCACAACAATTCCACACGCAGAGCTTTTTGCACCTGAGAAGTATATGGAAAAACACAGGGGAAAGTATAATCCTGAAAATGAATTCAAGGGAGTTGATGACGGCGAAGAGTACCGGTTGGGACCCTATGGCTCACAACCTGAATCACATGCTGCATTTGCTGCCATGATTAACGTGTTAGATGATTGTGTGGGCGAGATTGTTGCAAAACTAAAGGAACTTGGCATTTATGAAAACACAATTATCATTTTCACTTCCGATAACGGTCCTCATCTGGAAGGCGGCGCCGACCCTGATTATTTCAGTTCCAACGGAATTTTCAGGGGTTATAAGCGTGATTTATATGAGGGTGGAATCCGTGTGCCGATGTTAGCAGTATGGGAAGGAAAAATTGAACCGGGCTCAGTCACCAACCACATTTCTGCATTTTGGGATGTTTACCCGACTGTTGCAGAAATCACCGGAGCCAAAGCTCCGGATAATATGGATGGTATTTCGTTTTTACCAACACTGCTTGGTCAACCGGAGCAAAAACAGCACGACTATCTCTACTGGGAATTTCACGAATTGGGAGGGCGAAAAGCGCTCAGGAAAGGAGACTGGAAACTGGTAAACAACAATGTGTATAACCCGGGAAAAACCACAGTGGAGTTATACAACCTCATCAAAGATCCGGGAGAGCAAAACAATTTAGCCGAAGAGCATCCGGAGCTGGTGAAAGAGTTTGAAATTCTGATGAAATCTGCTCATGTTGAATCGAATGTGTTTCCGTTTGACAAACGAATAAGTATCAAATAGCGCCGGTGTACATCTATAAAGTAAGATTTAACCGGGTTACACGTGGAAGGTAAAATTTGAACCCGGGCAATTTTTATGTAAATTTGCCGAACATTATTCTTAAAGAAAATAGCTATCCCGAAACGGTGAAACTTCCGGGAAATGCTTAACAACAATTGAATGAAATACAGAAAAAACATTAAATCAACACCTTGCCGGCAAAAATTTACTGTTCTGATTTTGCTCACTTTTGCTTTCCGCTTTGCTGATGCACAAATACTTTCCGTAAACGGAAGAGCAAGTGTGGAAACACTGCTGAGTACCAACGGACGCCAGCCGTTCTATTTTTGGGCAAATAAATTGGGGCAGATAGAGACCGGGGAGCATCACAACTCATTCATCTATTTTTATACAGAAACTGCATATACGCTTCCCGGTGAAAAAAACTCGTTTTTTGCGGGTATAAACACAAACCTCAGACAAACCTCCAATTTCAAATACAACTTAACGGAGCTGTTTGGCGGATTTGAATCAAAGCTGTTTCGGATAACCGGAGGTCTGTTTGCCGACTCCCTCCGATTTTCCGGACTTTCGCCGTCAAACGGCAATTTTGACATCACCCGGAATGCCCCGCCGCATCCCCGGCTCCGTTTCGGAACAAACGAATTTATCCCTCTCGGGAACACTATATTTTCCATTGCCGGATTGTATGAAGAGGGAGTTTTGGAGAAAGACCGGATTGTCCCCAAAGCCAAACTGCATCATAAAAACCTCTCATTGCGCATGGGTTCGGTAAACGCTTTGCGCGTAACTGCCGGAATTGACCATTTTGTATTCTGGGGTGGCGAAATTGATGCTGAACATCACAAAGAAAACCTAAAAAACTATCTTAAAGCGGTTTTTTCAGGCAGTTATACTCTTGAAAAATTAGGCATTCCCAACGCATTAGGCAATCAATTGGGGCAATACCGGCTCTCTTTTGACAGGTCAATGAAAAACCTGAATGCAACTTTTCAGATTTCCCATATTTTTGAAGACGGCTCAGGCACTTATCTGGCAAATTATCCCGACAATCTCTACACACTTTTTTTAGACCTGAAAAGAAGCAGGCTGATTCGTAAAATTTTGATCGAATATATCCACACGATACATCAGAGCGGACCACCCCACGACCCCGAAACAGGAGAACATCTCCCCAGAGGCGGCGACAACTACTTTTCACATTCGCAATACCAGTCGGGGTTCACGCATCAGGGGTTTATTATAGGCACTCCACTGTTCGGACCTGTCAGATATACAGATGGTGGAACTCCCCGCGGACCGGAGAACAACCGCTTTTCGGCGTTGCACTTTGGCATTTCGGGTGAAATCATTCACTCGTTAGAATACAGGCTGATGGCAACCCGCTCCCGAAATCTGGGGCGCTTTTTGCCAAAGTATGAAAAAGAACGAAATCAATTCTATTCCCTGGCAGCGTTTAAATATACTTTCGGAAAAGCAAAAAATCTTTTTGCCGACATGCAGTTTGCCTTCGACAAAGGCACACTTTGGACCGGAAACGAAAGCAAAGATGCCGGCGTTGCACTCAGTTTCGGACTGGCTTTTTAAATCCTTCACTGCAAAGCGACAGTTAAGTGGTCAGTTGCCGCTTACAAAAATCTGCGAAATCTGCGGGAAATATCAATGAAAGACTATACTAATTTAAACTCAAATTGCAAATCTGTATAAATTATTCTATTTTTGTAATATGATTAGTAGAATAGCAGAACATAAAATTAAAGAACTGCACAACTATTTTCCGATAGTGAGCATAAACGGTCCACGTCAATCCGGGAAAACCACATTAATCAGAAAAGAGCGACTTACCACAAAAAGGCATCTTCTTCAACGGACAAGTTTTCGATGCTTATACCTTTGTGTCAGATTTAGTACGCAAAGCAGAAAAGTCATTGATACTTATAGATAATTATATAGATGATACAGTGTTTACAATCTTAAACAAGCGTAAAAAGGGAGTGAGTTGCTACTGTTATACAAGAACATAAGCAAAAACCTTCAGTTAGATTTGCAAAAGCACAATGAACAATATGAGACGATCAAAATCCTTGAATTTAAAAATTCACACGATAGATTTTTGGTAATAGATAAGAAGGAATTATATCATCTCGGAGCTTCTCTAAAAGATTTAGGAAAAAAATGGTTTGGGTTTTCTAAAATGGAATTAAGTGCATTTAATTTGTTGGATGAATTGCAGCCCGGTGGCTGAGCGGAGCCTGCCCGGAAGGCAAAGTCTCCAAACCTTTTCACAAAGTTTCACCGTGTAAACTCCATGCTAATCTCCCTTAATCAAATTGCATTACAACAAAATGCAGATACTACGGGTAAACAAGTTTAATGCGGAAATTTACGAGAAAAACATATGAATGCGGTTTACAAACCCGCGCCTGCGGG
>LSQX01235102.1_pt1 | contig 15495 bp, 21 predicted proteins | sample 654561 | NCBI WGS metagenome assembly LSQX01 (sample SAMN04489861, study PRJNA283612) | anaerobic digester metagenome | isolation source: 4 biogas reactors fed with cattle manure at either 37C or 55C with and... | place: Denmark: Kongens Lyngby | collected 2014 | reverse complement strand
CTATTATCGCCCATTTCCTTTTGCTTTTCAACCCTATCAGTGAAACTCATTGAAGCTTTATTTGTACTTTCAACAACTTTTTCAACTGGGGAATTCTCAGCTTGCTGAACTGCTTCAATTTCCTCACTTTCATCAACAACCATTGCTTCGCTGTTTACAGTTTTTGTTTCCTCAGTTGTTACATCAATATCTTGTTTGTAAAACTGTCTTAAATAAATTCAAAAAGTTCCAACACCTGCATGATTTGAATACTGTTCTGTATAATCCACAACAAAAGCCTTTGAAAATTGAACCTCACGCACCAGCACATTTTTCTGATAATACTCGACTGTAATCTCCTTATAGCAATCGGAATTAGTTGCAGGTAATAAAGCCCACTGGTAAAGTGACACTGTTTTTTCGTCAATATCAATCTTGCCTGTGATTGTCATTTAGTTCCTTATTGTGTTACGCATGCCATACTCATCTGGAGTAACAACATCAAATATCACGTTTTCTATGCATTCGCTTAAGACTGTACCATCCGAAATCGTAACTTTGTACATACCCGACCTCCTCCCCAGTAACAAATATTCTATCACAAGAGAGGTTTGAGTGTCTATTGCGTTTTGCAAATAAAGGCAAGTAAAGTGATTTCTTCATAATCTGGATTTCTGCCCCGACGACCCATCAATAAAAGAGAAATTCAGGGAGGAGTTGAGGACAAGGCTCTACCGTACACATAGGGATTTCACAGAAAATCCACTCCTGCTGACGATCATGCTGCTGACATTTGAGATGTTTGCCGAAGTTCCATCGCAAATGCATATTTTTTACCGGGAAGCGTTTAATGCATTATCGAGAACACATGATGCAAGTAAAGGAGCCTACAAGCGTGAACTAAAAACGAAGCTCTCGGTTGATGCCTTTGCGGATGTGTTTGCGGAGATTTGCTTCCGCACATACTGGGATGAGAAATTTGAGTTCAGTATGCCTGAATTTGAGGCTTATTTCAAAAAGCTAACCAATCCATATGTTGGTTCTGTTTCAGCCGATGATTTTATGTACGACATATGTTTTAGCATGTGTCTGATGTATCAAGAAAGTGGAAAATACTATTTATACTCAAAATCTTGAAAATTGACATGTTTACTTCAATATGATAAAGTATACCACGAAAATAAAGCCACGAAGGCTTTTGAGCTAATATCTTGTTGACCACAAAACCAAACCACGAAGGGATGCCGTAAGGAACGGCTTTATTCGCGGTTTTTATTTTTTTGCGAAAGGGGATTTTTTAATGAACAAGGAGCTGTGGGAAAAATCAGTGGAATTTCATGGACATGAGTGTCCGGGGTTGGCTATGGGTTTTAAAGCCTGTGAAGCTGCGATGGAAAAGATGAATCTTAGATTCTCAAAAGATGAGGAGATCGTATGCGTTACTGAAAATGATGCCTGTGGTGTGGATGCAATTCAGGTTATTACAGGCTGTACCTTCGGTAAAGGCAACCTTATTTACAAAGGTACAGGAAAAATGGCTTTCAGCTTCTACAACAGGACTAATGGGGAAAGCCTTAGAATGATTGTAAAGCCTATTAAGAGCGAAATGGATCGCCAGCAGCGCCAGAATTATATATTGAATTCGTCAACAGATGAGATTTTCAATTTCAGCAAGCCAACCTTCGAGTTGCCTGAAAAAGCAAGGTTATTTACAACTATAGTATGTGAGATTTGCGGCGAGGGCGCATCTGAGCACAAGATGAGAATGAATGATGGGAAAAAGGTATGTCTTGATTGTTTTAAAGACTATTCCAGAGGCTGGTAGGTTATGGATGTAAATTATTTTGAACAGATTTGGAGCACAAAGAAGACAGATAAGTTGGCAAGCCAGACTTTTTGGGACAGCAGAGCGGACGAATTTAATCAAAGAGTTTATAAAGGAGAGGGAGATGAGCGCGTAAAGAAAATTTTTGAATTGCTTACTTCTAAAGGAATGCTGACAGCTGAAAGTAATGTGCTTGATATTGGATGTGGACCAGGAAAATATGTTGTCCAATTTGCTAAAACAGTAAAATCAGTTGTAGGTATAGATATTTCACCAAGAATGATTGAATGTGCAAAGAAAAATGCAGTTATGGAAAATTTGCAAAATGCGGAGTTTGAGCTTGTTGACTGGGAAGAGCTTGACGTTAACTCTTTTGGGTGGAATAAAAAATTTGACCTTGTAGTAGCATCCATGTGTCCTGCCATAAATAATAAATCTGCACTTGAAAAAATGGTTAATGTCAGTCGGGGATACTGTTTTATGAGCAGCTTTGTTGAGAGAACTGATGATGTAAAGGATCACCTCAGCAAATATATCGTAGGGCAAAACTCAAAAGGCGGGCATGGGAAGGCTATATACTGCAGTTTCAATATTCTGTGGCTGATGGGTCTTCATCCTGAAATTATATATATTGATACGGAATGGGAGCATGTAATGTCTGCAAACAAGGCAGTAGACTTTTATTGTACCCATTTTGATATGACACAAAAGCTAACTGATGATAAAAAAGCATTTATACGGAACTACCTTGAGCAGATATCTGAAAATGGACTTGTAAAAGAAAAGGTTAAGGCAAAAATAGCCTGGATGACCTGGAAAGTATAATGAAGGAGGCAAAATTGAGTACCCTTGGTGGGCACTCAATTTTGTTTATAAGATAATCTTTATGAATTCTACATTGCAATTTTCATCAAAAGTTTTACTATATTACAGTTTGGATGCTTCTGATTTTTTACTTGTTTTAATTTACGAATATCAAGAAACAATTGTTCAACGCCCCAACTATTTGATGTAATTTGGAATCCCATGGCATTTGCATAATCAATTGCCTTAATCGCAGCTGAATAACGTGCCAGACCTTCTTCTAAGTTATCATTGCTTATCTTAAGTGCTGCTACTTTTGTATTCGAGGATACACCTTTAATATTGCCAGCCGCGGCGATTATTCCTGCGCAGTGCGTTCCGTGTCCGGAAAGATCATCAATTGGATCAGAATCAATTATATCTCCAACGCTATTGCCAAAATCGTAGCCATAAACATCATCAACGTAGCCGTTTCCATCGTTATCAACGCCATCTTTTGATTTGTCGACACCATCTTGTGTAAATCCTGTTTCTCCGGGGTTTACCCACATATTGCGTTGTAAGTCGGGATGATTGTAGTCAATGCCGGTGTCTATAACACCTACAACAATTTCCGGGCTACCGTTGGTTTTATCCCAAGCTTCGGGAGCTCCGATTAAATCCATTGCATATTGCTTGTCATATTCTTCATTATCGAAGGTATTGCTTTTAAACTCGATTGCAAAATCCGGTATTGCATATTCAACTGTGGGTTCATTATTTAATTTGTTAAGTACACTTGTTAGTTCCTCTTTACTGCTATCCTCCAAAGTTAACAAAAAAGTCTCTTTTTTCTTGATTTCTTCAGTTGCGACGCCATTGTCCTTATTTGGTTTTTTTGCTTTTAGAAGATTTTCGAAATTCTTCAGTTTAATGCCTTGTAATTCTTTGCTTTCAGCAGAAGCTTTATAGCCTTCCTTAAATACTACAATTACTCTTCCAGCATCAAAATCTGCAGAGTTTAAACTGTTTATACCAACTGATCCGGTTTTATCACTTTCAAAAGCGCAAACAGAATAACTTCCAGCGGTAATAGCAGTTATCAAAGTTGTGACAGCCAAAAGTTTTGCTATATGTTTTCCAACTACCATATTTCTAGCCTCCTTATAATATAATTTTGTATTATATCAGAACCAACACAAAAACTAATGAAATAAAAGTGAAGCAATGATGAAAATTATGTGAAAGTTTTAACCGTCCAGCTAGAGTATTTTATCTTTTTGTAGTTAAGGAAATTGAATTGCGATATAAAGTTTTTATCCTGTTAAATATAAATGGAAAATGATGTTCTAAGAATGTATAATGTAGTGTAAGAACAATAGAAATGCTATAGCAAGGATTGGTCAACTATCCGAAAAGACTTGATAGTTCGAATCAGAGTAAGTGTATTGATTTTTAAGATAAAGTAAAGGAGAATGTACAATGAGCAAAGTAGGAAGAAATCAACCATGCCCCTGTGGTAGCGGGAAAAAGTATAAGAAGTGCTGTATCGACAAACATTTGCCAGAAGTAGTGAAAAGTGATGCTAAACAGTATTTTGACAGTTTCTTGTCATATGAAGAAGTAAATCAAATGAATACTGAAGAAATCATCAATAATTTGCATAACATGGGTATTCCCTTTGAAAAGGAAGCGTTTTTTAGGGATGTAGAAAAGTTTTATTCAGCACAGGAATTATCCGAGCACTGGTTTGATACTTATAGTGTAAAAGCATTAGACAGGGATGAGGATTTTCCATGGTTTGCCGCGTGGATTCTATGGGAGCGCCTGGTACCTACAAACAAAATGTCTATGGAACAAATGAGTGATTTAATTGATAAGGGTTTTGAGGTTTTGAATGTAAATGATTCCAAATCTGCTTGTGATAACTGGTTGCGTATTTGGGATGCAATAAAATATAGAATTAAGCCAGAATTCAAAACCCTGAAGTATCTTGATAAACATTATAATAGATGTTTCTTTATCATTAACTTTTGCCAGGATCTTGAGGGTGAGCTTCACAATGCTGGGTTAGAGGACTCAGAGTATTTTGAAAAAAGAATTGACTACTGTAGGGAATTCTGCAACTTTTTCCCGGAGGAAGAAGAGTTAATTATTCACAATATGAGGAGAGCCATTATTGCTTCATATATCTGTTTAGAAAAGTTTGATGAAGCGAAAAAGGAACTTGACCGGCTTGTGACGGATTATCCAGATAACGCATGGAGCTACATTGAATATGGGGATGCATATTGTTATGGAAATGAATTAATAAAGGATTTGGTGAAAGCAAAAGAGTTCTATAATAAGGCACTTTTAGTTGCAAAGGGTGAGTATGACAAGAAAGCGGTTGAAGAAAGACTGGAAGATTTATAGGACTGATTTGCAATCGGCGGAAGGAGTGTACTTGATAATTAAACTAGCATTTGTGAAGATTAGGTGTTATGAGGAGTGATTATTATGAATAGAAACCCCAAAGGGTTTAAAGTTGCTACCTTTGCAGGCGGATGCTTTTGGTGTATGATTCCTCCTTTTAAAGAGACAGAAGGTGTAATTGAAGTTATTGCCGGTTATACTGGAGGACATATGGAAAATCCTTCATACCAACAAGTGTGTTCAGGAAATACAGGGCACTATGAAGCTGTAAAGCTTAAATATGATCCTGAAATAATACAATATGAAAAGCTTCTTGATATTTTTTGGAGTCAAATTGATCCCACAGATTCAAGCGGACAATTTTTTGACAAAGGCTCCCAGTATTGCACTGCTATATTTTATCATGATGAAGAACAGCGGAAAATTGCCGAGGCATCCAAAAAAGCTTTAGAAAACGAAGGGATATTTGACAAACCCATTGCAACAAAAATAATAGAGGCTTCAGAATTTTATCCTGCCGAGGAGTATCATCAGGATTATCCTTCGAAAAATCCGGAACACTATTTAAGCTATAAAGTAGGATCGGGTCGTGAGGCTTTTATCCAGAAGGTTTGCACAATAAGAAGCACAGCAAAAAAGAAATACACTAAACCGGATGATGATACTTTGAGGAAAAAGTTATCTTCCCTGCAATACCAGGTGACCCGTGAGAATGCCACGGAAAGACCTTTTGATAACGAGTATTGGGATAATAAGAGGAATGGGATTTATGTAGATATTGCTTCAGGAGAACCTTTATTCAGTTCTCTTGATAAGTTTGATTCGGGATGTGGGTGGCCAAGCTTTGACAAGCCTCTTGTTAAGGAAAATATAAAGGAAAACATTGATAAAAGCCATTCTATGATACGCACTGAAGTACGAAGCAATTATGCAGATTCACATTTAGGACATGTATTTGGTGATGGCCCGACACCAACAGGTGTAAGGTACTGTATAAATTCAGCGGCACTACGTTTTATTCCTGTAGAAGATTTAGAGAGTGAAGGGTATGGGGAATACTTGAAGCTTTTTAATTAGGTAATTACAAAACAACTGCTAAAGCTCTATATCCAGAGTATAAAATAAAGTGTGTAAGTTAACGGAAACTAAAACTTGCGCACTTTTTTTTTCTAAAGAAAGTGCATTATTTTTATATATAGAGTGTCTGTTTTTTCGAGAAAATTAGCATCGCTGTATTATTTGTTTATACTTTTTTAATATTTTTTAATTTTCATTTAATTCTTCTTTTACGGATGTTTTATTTTCGACTGCTAATATAAAGATGCAGCAAGAAATAATTTAAATAATTAAATTTAAGGAGGCAACAAAAATGAACAAAAATTTTATTAGAACATGTATTGGGATAGCAGTTGGAGGTGTACTTCTGGTTACTTCGACTGTAATGGGAATGGCGTCAGGACCTACAGGTTATGAGGCGCTAAAAGCAGCAGTAAAAAATTCAGATACAGTAAAAAACGCAACCTTCAGCATGTCGGGTACTTTGGTTGACAACAATGAGGAACTTTTGAAAATAAGCTCAATGCTTAAGGTTGAACAGGAGGAATTGGTCAGTGGAAATGTTTTTATTGATACTGATGATCTTGATAGAAATTATATCTTCTGCGTAAACGATAAGAGTATGATCTTTAAACATGATGCAACTGACGTATATAACAAACTGACATGCACACAAAAAGAGAACGAATTAGAAAAGAGACACCATCAATATGAAAACCCTAAAGTGGATGCAATTAGCGAAAGTATTATAGATACTTTAGTTGGGGAGCTTAAGAACCAAGTGAACATAAAGAGTATCGAAGATAATAGAAAGCAGATTTCAATTAATTTGGACAAGGATGAAATTCCTGTTTTGTTCAATCTGATACTTAATTTAAATGCAGAAGAGAATGAAGAATGTACCGTAAAATGCAAAACAAATGAAGAAGTAGCTGAAATTTTCGGTCTTAATCCTAAAGTATTTGAATTTCCAAAGCTTATAAGCAGTATACAAGTAGAAGAAGTAAACGTAGAGATTATAATTGATGAGGACGATATAATAAAAGAAATGGACTTAGAACTTAAAGTTTCTGGAAATGATGCACAAAACAATATTCACAATCAAAAACTCCAAATCAGCTTTGAGGTTTCGGAAATTAATACTACGATTGCTGACACCATAGATTTAGAGGGAAAAGAAGTAAAGGAAATATCGACCAAAGAACTTGACTGCAATATAGATTAGAAAGAAGGCATAAAAAGATGTAGTTTTGTAACGCAAATGAAAGCATAATATATGTTGTGTTACAAAACTACAAGAAAGGATGAAGATATATGGAGAATATATTGGAAGTAAGGAACCTCAAAAAAATATATAATAATGGCAGAGGCATTACCGATATAAGTTTTAATATCAAGCAAGGTGAAATAATCGGACTTCTTGGTCCAAACGGATCGGGCAAAACAACCATAATGAAGGCGATAACAGGCTTGGTAAGGGCTAATAAAGGAACGGTTAATATTTGCGGAAAAAATATCCCGGATGATTTCGAGGGTGCAATTGTAAATGTGGGATGTTCATGAAGTAGAAATGCTGTGCGACAAAATAATGATAATTCAAAACGGCAAAATTATTAACACCTGTAAGGTTAAAAGTATAAAAGGGACTGGTATTTCCCTGGAAGACTATTTTGTTGAAAAAATTAATGAGGAGGGAATTATAAATGAGTGCAATACTAACCAGCACCAAAACTGAAACCTTTAAGATATTTTCAAAGAAAAAAATTATTTTCATGTTTGCATTTTTAATACTTATATCAATATTAGCTTCAACAGTCAACTTGTTGGTGGACAGAAGACTCGGAGGATCTTTAATGAATAATGCAACTAGTCCGCTCACTGTTCTGAATTTTATGTGTTCGTTCTTTCTTCCCTTATTTGTACTTATGCTCACAAGTGACCTGTTTTCCGGTGAATTTTCCGACAACTCAATTGTTATGTCCCTGGTAAGGCCTATTACACGCAATAAGCTCTATGTTTCAAAAATTCTTGCAATAGGTTTTAGTATTATGTGCCTTTTACTTGGTACTTTCATCATATCCGTAATTGCGAGCCTCATTGGTGGAAATTTTAATGAGTGTATTGAAAGGCTGCCCTCAAACTTTATGACATATGCTTTCGCAGCAGTGCCAATGCTGCTTATAGCTGTAATAACTGCCTTTACAGCCCAATTTACCAAAAGTGGAAGTCTGACTGTTGTAATTATGATATTGGTTTCAATGCTTATATCCGGAGCATCAATTGTTTTTCCGCAGATAATGCCTTTTATGCCTACAACCTATCTTTCATGGTATCAGAACTTTTATAGCAACTTGAATTTATTTAAAACTATAAATGAGTTATTATATATAATTGCTTATGTTATAATGTTTATGTTTGCGGGAGCTTACATGTTTCATCAAAAAGATGTATAGGGGATTTTAAATGTCTATAAGATTTAAATTAATTATATCAAATATATTGATGATAATAATTCCGCTTGTTTCAGCAGTTATTCTTGCAGTTTTTTTAGTTGGACTGAATCTTGGAAAAGCAGGAATGAGAGATCATGACACAGCAGAGATAACTGATAAGCTTGCCCAGCAAGGCTTTGAAGAATTTATAACTGTTTCTAATGACGCTTTGAATAACCCCGATAAATTTAAGGATATGGAATACCTTAAGAATATTGACAGTAAATTAAAGTCCATGAATTTGAGCTTTGGCTTTACTATAGAAAACAATATATATTACCTATCCGATAAACTTGACCGTAAAGAATTCCAAGAACACCTCTTTTCTGTTGCTGGAAAAGAGGAACCCGATAATTCTTTTGGGAACCTTGAGTATATGGATTATAAATTTAAATTATCCGATGGGAAAAACTGTGCAATATATATTCTATTTGATACAAGTCCAATAGAAAAATTTATTACAGGTTTCATGTCGGACTTTTTAAAATCCTTTTTGATAATCATATTGATTACTAATGGTTTACTTGCTTTTATTGTATCTCAGAGCATAATCAGACCGCTAAAAAAGCTTAAATATGGTGCTGAACAAATAAAAGAAGGTAATTTGACTTTTGTTATAGATGAAAAATCCGGTGATGAAGTGGGACAAGTCTGCCGTGCTTTTGAGCAGATGCGGCAAAAACTTAAGGCAGCACTTGAACAGCAAATTAAATACGATGAGGAGCGTAATGAGTTCATAGCAAGCATCTCTCATGATTTAAAAACTCCTATAACTTCAATTAAAGGTCATATAGACGGTTTAAAGGATGGAGTGGCCGATACTCCCGAGAAAACAGACAAATACATGGATATTATATACAAAAAGGTTATTGACATGGATAGACTGATAAATGACCTCACATTTTATTCGAATCAGACTTTGAAAAAAGTGCCCTTTAATTTTTCAAAAGTAAACTTGAAGGTATTTATTGAAGATTTGATTGATGAATATGAGTTTGAATTGGGAAAACTCGGAATAAGTATAAAATGCGATTATAGTTTGCCCGATAACACATTGGTAAAAGCTGATTCAGAAAAGTTGAAAAGAGTGGTTTCAAATACTTTTGAAAACTCTATAAAATACATGGATAAAGAAAACGGCGAAATAAAAATAGATGTACAAGACAAGCAAAACAAAGTTTTGATAGGTATACACGACAATGGTGAAGGAATAGAACAAGAACATCTTCACAGTGTTTTCAACAGATTTTATAGAGCAGATCCTTCAAGAAATACAGCAAAAGGCGGCAGTGGCTTAGGTCTTGCAATTGCAAGTCAGATAATTGAAGAACATGGAGGTAAAATATTTGCTCAAAGCGAATATGGAAAAGGAACCAGCATATACTTTGATTTGGAAAAGGTGGTTATAAACAATGAAAAAGCGGATACTGATAATTGAAGATGAGGTATCTATAGCAGAGCTTCAAAGAGACTATCTTGAAATAAGCGGATATGAGGTTGAGATAGAAAAGACCGGAGATAAAGGCCTTGCCAGAGCATTAAGGGAAGACTTTGATTTGATAATTCTAGATTTAATGCTTCCTAATATTGATGGCTTTGAAATATGCCGTAAAGTAAGGGATATTAAAAACACTCCAATACTTATGGTATCAGCACGAAAGGAAGATATTGATAAAATAAGAGGATTAGGGCTTGGTGCAGATGACTATATAACCAAACCTTTCAGCCCGAGCGAGCTTGTAGCAAGAGTCACTGCACATATATCACGGTATGAAAGACTTGTGGGAAGTAATGAAAAGAAATCAAGGACGATTAATGTACGAAACCTTGTAATAGATAAAGATTCTAGAAAAGTATGGGTTGAAGATCAGGAAGCAACTTTTACTTGCAAAGAGTTTGAGCTACTTGTGTTTATGGCAGAAAATCCAAACAGGGTATTTTCAAGGGAGGATCTGTTTGACAATATATGGGGAATGGATGCGCTTGGAGATATTTCAACAGTAACTGTACATATTAAGAAAATAAGGGAAAAGATTGAGATGGATAGTTCAAAGCCTCAATATATTGAAACTATTTGGGGAATTGGTTATAGGTTTAAAGTATAATGTGAAGAAGAGAAAAATGTTTATGAAATGTTTATGAAGTATTATGCTGAATGCCCAATTATTGATGTTTAGAGCTTCATTTACAATAACAAAACTCCCTTACCAATAGAGCGTACAGAATTTTGCCTTTTTATTCGTTTCAATTCAAGAGACAATCCAAAATTGAGTACCCATTGAGGATACTCAATTTTGGATTGTCATGATTATTATATTTTAGTTATGGCAACCATGCTCATGCTCATGGCAAGAGTCACCAGAGTCAGTAATAGCTCCTTCAAGCCATTTTAGAGCCACCGATTTTACATCTCCAGAACAGCCACGCAAGACTTCTATGTCTGAATTGTTCAAAACTCTTACAGCTCCTTCACCCATGTTTCCTGCGAGCATTACTTTAACACCCATTTCAGATAGTATTTTTGCAATATTTGATTTACAGCCACAACCTTCTGGCGATTTTACAATTTCAGAATCAATTATTTCTTTTTTTGACGTATCAACGGTATAGACAGTGAAATATTCACAATGTCCAAAATGATCGTCAATATTATTTTGGCGAGATGGTAATGCGATTTTCATTGTTCAAATTCCTCCAATTCAGTATATTATAAGAGCAAAGACTCAATCATGGTTATTGACATATGCCCTTTATTATAGATAGTATATTTATAAAAGGCATATGTCAATTTCAAAGTTAGGTTTATATGAAGAAGTGTTTGATTTAACATTGAGAGATAAACGCTTTTGAATTATGTCTTTAATCATTGTAATGCCAAGATAAGTCATTACTGCTCCGCCTATAATACCAATAACCATTTTTGCTCGGGTGTTGTAATGTATTTGCTTAAACCCAAAAGCAACAGCAACACAACAAAAGCTTCAAGGATAACGTGTCCAAGAGGGATAAGAAAACCAGCCTTGATTCCTTTTTTTAGGCTCATGTCCAATGTATATGTAAGCAATGTGCCGGGCATGATAGCACCGGAATATACAATAAGCAGTGATTAAAAAAATATGAAAGACAAAAAGCACCCTTCTTCCTTTATAACTTTTTGTTTTAATTATACCAACAAAAACATTATATGCCAAAGGAAAGTTGAAGGTATTGATAATAAGAATTCTAACTGGGTGTGCACACAGAATTTTAATAAAATAGCCGTTAAATTGCATCAAAATCGGGATATATAAAAAAGATAAGAGGACAAATTAACGCACAAAATTTATTTGTACTAATTTGTCCTTTGTTTTTTCCTGATTTTATGCAATAATTATATTTAACAAATAAATAAGGGTATTATAACCTATAGGTTATAATGACATCATATTGATGTTGCAAAAACAACTTATAGGTAATATGCTAATAGTGAGGTAAAAATGCAAAAGCTGTGTAAAGTATATTATCCAACTGAGTTCAATAGTAACATAATATATAGTCATCCCAAATTTGAAGATGATATGAGAGAAATACTTGAGAAAAGTGGTCTTGGTAAAAAGTTTGCCGAAAAACTCAGACAAAGGTTATATTTTATTGAAAAGGATTTGAGTAAAAGTACTGAAGTAAAGTGGTTTTAGAAGTTAACAGCAGAAGAAGATTTATATTCTATAAGGTTTAAAGGCACAAAGAATATTCGAATTATTTGTATGTTCACAGATGCTTCTAAACGAAAGATAGAAATTGAAAAAGGTTTTATTCTGGAAGGAGAGGATTAAAGTGGGGGAAAGCATTGTGAAGCTTAAAAGTGCATGGAGTTTATTTGAAGAATATTGCGATGAGCCAATGAAAGAGCGTGTAGGATTATATGATATTTATTACGATATTTCCACAAAGATTTATGACCATAGGATTTCTAACGGATGGTCACAAAAGAAACTGGCAGAAGTTTTAGGGGTGACACAGGCTATGGTTTCAAAGCTGGAGAGTGGAGAATATAATTATACCATTGAGCTGCTATGGAAAATTTCAAAAAAACTTGGTTGGGAGCTAAACGTTAGTTTTGAAGGAACCCAAAAGGAAACTTATTCTGTAAATTACGATGCAGATACACAGCCAACTAATTTTTATGAAATAGAGGCGGTGGGATAATTGATAGATGGGAAAGGCGTATTGGCAGATTTCCAATTTATAGGGAATCGTGTGAGCTTATTTAATTTAGAAACAAAAATGCTTGATGGAAAAAGTCAAAAAGCAACAACAGATTTTCAATATGATTATCAGATAAATGAGTGTGATGAATTTGAAGGCGAGTTTTTTGGGGTCATAGATTTTATAATTCATTGTAAAGCAAAAGTAGGGCGGAAAAATTTATTTAAAATTGATTTAACAATGGAAGGTGCTTTTGCGGGTAATTCAAAAGTGTTGACGAAGGAACACTTTCAAAAGATGCTTGAGCAAAATGGACTTGTTACACTCTCCCAAATATCAAGATCATTTTTACTAAGTGTAACAAGTCAATCAGGAATTAATCCACCTGTGAGGCTTTCAATGATTAATATTATAGCACTTAATGAAAAGAAAAAGTCTGAACAACACAAAATGCCGAAGTAGTGACCTCGGCATTTTGAGTGTGTTTTAGGAGGATAATTAAATGACTAAAGGGGATATAAACCAAATAAGCATAGATTCATATGTTTATTATGTAGACCAAAACCAAAACATTGTTGAATATTCAGTGAAAGATCACTACATGGTTCTTTTTAGGGATTGGTTGTAAAATTAAAGGCAATTTTAATGTGAACCAATAATGTACCTTAGTAATTGTTACTGTAGAAAAATTCTATTTTATGTCTACTTATATTTGTGGTAAAATAAGAGTACAAAATAAATATTAAAGGAGTGCAGTTATGGGTAAATTTATCATTAAAAAGACTTCTACAGGATTTAAGTTTGATTTGAAGGCAGGAAATGGTGAAACAATTGCAACTTCTGAGGTTTATTCAAGCGAAGCATCTTGCCTAAAGGGTGTTGAAAGTGTCAAAAACAATGCTCCTGGTGCTAATTTGGAAGATTTGACTGAAGAACCTGTAAAGTCTGCTACAAACCCCAAATTTGAAGTTTATAAAGACAAAGCAGATGAGTTTCGTTTTCGTCTTAAGTCAAAAAATGGTCAAATCATTGCGACATCTGAGGGATATAAGGCTAAAGCCAGTTGTTTGAATGGAATTGAGAGTGTTCGTAAAAATGCAGCTGAATCAGAAATTGATAATAAAATATAAAACAAGTATCTGTTTTTTTTGCTCTATATAGAACACGATATGGTATATTTGCAAAATAAGAATTGAATTTAGATGCAATGAAAGTCCTTGATTTCAAGGACTTTCATTGTTTTGCCTCTTCGAGTGAAATGAAAGAGGCAAAACTTCTGTACCCTCGATGGGTATGGAAGTTTCACTTAGGAATTGGGCTAAAATATATATTTTTATGCACAAAGATGTTTTAATATAAGATGTACATTAGCAAAAAACATTTGTACAAAGTGAATTACTCAAGTGCTCCTGTCAACGGCTTCAAGCTGAAATAATCCAAGGCTTGATTAACATTGCTGATGTCATATATTTTCTTATTAATGCAGAATTGAACAATCAAATCAAAGGTATTGTTGTCAGAAAGATAATAGCCTGCGGAACTAAGCAGTTTATCTGTATCATTTTTATTGAGTTCAAGAACCATGGCTAATGCAATTGCTGTGTTTTTACCGATTCTATAATCCGGATTGGATCTGATTTTTGAAAAGTGTCTGCGGTCAATTCCGGCCTTTTTGTAGATTTCGGAATCTGCCACGCCTTTCTTGTCAATGAATTCAAATAAAATTTGAGTGAATGACGGCTTGCGGTTGTTTTTTATGTATTCTTCCAAATCAATACTTTGAATTTCCTGGCAGATGCTTTTCTTAATACACTTTTCAGAATTGCAACAGTCTATGACCAACTTGTTCAAATGGTATTCTATGTATTCGTTTAATTCAAATAAAAGCTTTTTGCTAAGCATCTTTTATTAAGACCTCCTAAATGTCGCTTACCAAGCGACCAATCTGATAATCAATCCTGTTATTATTATATCATGATTATGAATTGAGAGGATGATAAATGTGGATATGAATTTGACAGAAATCATATTCTTGATTGACAGAAGCGGGAGCATGGGAGGACTTGAAACGGATACTATTGGTGGATTTAACTCCTTCATAGAAAAGCAAAGCAAAATGGAGGGAAAAACAATTGTCACTACCATACTTTTTGATGACCGATATGAAATTTTGTGGAATGGTATAGATGCTTCGAAGGCAAAACTTACTGACAAAGAATATTTTGCGAGGGGCTCTACAGCATTACTTGATGCAGTGGGTAAGACAATTCTTGATGTAGGACTCAGGCTTTCAAAAACAAACGATAGTGAAAGGCCGGGGAAGGTTATATTTGTTATAACGACGGATGGAAAGGAAAATACAAGCTGTGAATTTACATGCGAAAAGGTAAAGAGTTTGATTAAGCATCAGCAGGAGAAATATAGTTGGGAATTCATATTTCTTGGTGCCAATATCGATGCTGCCAAGGAAGCTGTCAATATTGGTATTTATGAAGGAAATGCATATAATTTTGAAACATCACATAATGGAGTTGATGCTATGTACGAGATGGTAAATGAGATGGTTTCTAAAAAAAGGTTTAGTAAGAAGAATAGATAATTTATTTAAATGCCAAAGCCATTAATCTGAGAGAGTAAATCTCTTTAATTAATGGTTTTTTACTTATCCATATGGCTAAAATTATAATAGCCCAAATTATAGCCAAAATATTTCAATACTAATTCCATAATTTATAATATACTTATGACCATATTAAGATG
>LSQX01133547.1_pt1 | contig 15495 bp, 15 predicted proteins | sample 654561 | NCBI WGS metagenome assembly LSQX01 (sample SAMN04489861, study PRJNA283612) | anaerobic digester metagenome | isolation source: 4 biogas reactors fed with cattle manure at either 37C or 55C with and... | place: Denmark: Kongens Lyngby | collected 2014 | reverse complement strand
TGTGTATAAGAGACAGGGAGCGGTAGGTGCTAGGCAAGGGTATCAGGATTTGCCATCAAGATAGGTATTGCCTCGTCAGAGGTTGCTATATAGGAAGCCAGGAGCGAACCCGTGGGGATGAGTCCCTCTATGTAGAGAGAGGTTGTCGCGACAGAGAAGCCGCACTGTGGGAAGAGGCCCAGGGCCGCTGCAGCAACGGGGCCCAACCAGCGATGGGCCATGCTTCTTCTAAGCCACGTCGTTTCAGCGCGGTGCGAGGCGATCTCGACCAGGCCAAAGGCGACTACCAATATGGGCAGCATCCTGACTGTATGGACGAAGCTCTCCGAAAGGACTTCCTTCAGGAGATCGGGAAACGTATGAGCCATATGGACCTCCGCGAACGTCTTATCTATAGAAGTAATCTTTGTAGGTGGCGGTAAAGATATGCTGATTTCAGGAGAGGTGAAGGCGCCTTACGGTCTTAAGTATGGTAGAAAAATCGAAGGACAACGGTCCCGGTGGGCGAATACTTACCTCGAATATATTGATCCTTGATTTTTTTCAGCTTGACCTTCAAGAAATGAATGGGTCCGGGTAATCTTCAGACCTGGACAGGCAGGTATCGTAACCATTTTCATGAGATGCCAAATCACTGCCCATAAGTGCCGGCGGGGTGAAGGCCGGTAAGGGGCGAAACGGGAGGAATGAAAGTGCCGTACATAGCCGAGATCAGCCGTGGGAATCCGTCTTGCTTTCTGTTCCTTATCGATCAGTCAGGTTCCATGAGAGATCCTTTCGGGGCCGATCCAACAAGGCGCAAGGCCGACGGGGTGGCCGATGCCATAAACCGGCTCCTTCAGAATCTGGCCATCAAGTGCGCCAAGGCAGAAGGAGTGCGTGACTACTATTACGTTGGCGTCCTGGGATACGGTCACAGATCAGGCCCGGCCTTCGGAGGAGCACTGGCAGGCCGTGAGCTGGTGCCCATAAGTGAAGTGGCGGCCAACCCGGCGAGAGTGGACGAAAGGGTGCGAAAAGTCGAGGACGGCACGGGCGGCCTCGTGGATCAAAAAGTGAAATTCCCAATCTGGTTTGACCCTGTGGCCAACGGCGGCACTCCCATGTGCCAGGCCCTCACGCGCGCCCATAGCATCGTGCAGGGTTTCATAGCTGAGCATCCCGACTGCTTCCCGCCGATAGTCATAAACCTGACCGACGGAGAGGCTACCGACGGCAACCCAACCGGCCCGGCACAAGCCCTCCAAAGCCTAGCTTCTACCGATGGCAACGTGCTCCTTTTCAACTTGCACCTCTCGTCGCAGAAGGCCGCGCCGATCGAGTTTCCTGATTCCGAAGAGAACCTGCCTGACAGCTACGCGAAACTGCTTTTCGGCATATCATCAAAGCTCCCCGAGTATATGAGGGGGATCGCCGAGGAAGAGGGGTTCAAGACAACCGAGAATACGAGGGGGTTTGTGTTTAACGGAAGTCTGGTGTCCGTCATAAGATTCCTGGACATCGGGACCAGACCGTCGAATCTCCGGTGACGTGATTTTCTCACTCGGAGGCATTGAGCCGGCCGGGAGTAGGACATGAGAGTAGAATCGAAGACGCACTGGCTCCCGAAGAGGGGCAATAAGCTTTCAGAATACGAAGACGCCTTCTACCCGAGGGAGGCTCCGAGGGGCCGCGAGGGGTGCTGGAGGTTTGCCGTTTCCGACGGAGCCAGCGAAGCCATGCTGTCCGGCCCGTGGGCCGAGATTTTGGTGAAAGCATTTTGCCGGAGCCGAGTTCCAGTCACCAAGACATCGGCAAGGGGGATCATCGGAAGGGCCGCCATGGCGTACGAGGCATGGCTCAAAGAGTACCTACGGCGTCGGGAACGGGAAGGACGGCCGGTACAATGGTATGAAGAGCCGGGGCTTGAAGCCGGGGCCTTCGCTACGCTTCTCGGGCTGTCTCTGGTCAGTGGAGCTTCCGGCGACGGTCGAAGGTGGGAGGCCGTCTGTCTAGGAGACAGCTGCCTTTTTCAGGTGAGGAAGAACAGGCTTATTACCAGTTTCGCCATGAAACGTTCGTCAGATTTCAGTGGACGCCCCGTCCTTTTGTCCACGAACCCCGGCAAGAACCGGGTGGCCCTCGCGAAACTGAAGGTTACGTCCGGGACATGCCTTCCCGGTGACGTGTTCTACCTGATGACCGACGCTGTGGCCGCATGGTTTCTCAGGGAGCACGAGCGCGGCGGGACTCCTTGGGTCACGCTGGAAGCCTCTGACTTTCAAGACCTGGTTGGCCGTCTCCGCCAAGAAGGCCTCATGCGCAATGACGATGTTACCGTAACGAGCATACGGGTGGTGTAGAGGGAAGAAAGAGATGCAGTGGCCCACAATGAGCGACTATCAGGACGCGATGCAGAACCCGGGGCTCTCGTTCGCCGATCCTGAACTTCGAAGCGGGATCCCGGTTACCGACCGTCTCGGACTGCCGAGACCCATAACCGGCGGGTTCGCCAGTGTCTATCAGGTAGTGAGCAACGGGAGGAAGTGGGCCGTCCGCTGCTTTTTGAGGCACCACCAAGACAGCGAGCAGCGGTACGCGGTTATTGGCCGCACGCTGTCCTCGTCTCGTCTGCCTTACACGGTTGCTTTTCAGTACTTAAGAGACGGCATCCGCGTGAAGAACAAGTGGTACCCAATACTCAAGATGGAGTGGGTGGACGGCGAGCCCCTACACACTTATGTTGCCAAGCATAGGTCCAAACCCGGGGCCCTTAAGGAACTGGCCGAGGCCTTCTCCCACATGTGTCGAGAACTAAGGTCCAGGTCCATAGCCCACGGCGACCTCCAGCACGGGAATATCCTAGTGGTTGACGGGAAACTCAAGCTCGTGGATTACGACGGCATGTACGTGCCGGGCCTCGACGGCCTCCCAAGCCACGAAGTGGGGCATCCGAACTACCAGCACCCCAACCGGAGCGAGGACCACTTCGGTCCATACCTTGACTCCTTCTCAGAGTGGGTGATTTACGTATCCCTGACGGCGCTTTCAGTGCGTCCGGATCTCTGGGACCAGCTAAACGTGGGAGACGAGCAACTCCTCTTTTCCCAGAGGGATTTCATGAATCCTGCAGGGTCTAGGGCCCTCAGGATCATGAGGGAGTCAGGCGATCCCCTACTGGAAAGGCTGTCTCAGGAGTTCCGGCAAGTCATTATGTTTGATGATATCTCCTCTGTACCCTCACCTCAGGCGGCCCTCGATCCTTCGGGCCTCAAGCATCCGGTATGGAGACCGGCACAACTCGGCGGGTTGCTGAATGGAATAGCCAGGAAGATCAGAGCCCCTCAGGACAGGAACGCCGCGCTACCGCAGGAAAAGGCCGGACCTCAGGTGGGTGTAGCCGCATCGAGCACGGGCTCCCTTCCTTCTTGGGTCCAGGGTCACCTGCAGCCTGAAGCCGTACGGTTGTCGCCTCCTTTTTCCGTTGACCGGGCCGTGGTAGGCGGATATGCAGCAGTTGTCTTTGCGCTCTACAGGTTTCACGTTGCCGGCTACCTTTCTCTGCAGGTGGCCTTGTGGTGCGGTGCGGGTGGCTGTATTGGGACGGTGGCGGCGCTCATCTGGAGATTTTTGACCCGCCCCGAGTTCAGGCAGAAGAAAGCCCTTATGGACGAGCTTAAGGCTCAAAGGCGTGAGGCGAGGCGAGTCGAGAAGGCCATTAAGAAACTCGAGAAAGAAAAAGAGGCCGTCTTGGAGAGGGAGCGGAAGAGCGTCGAAAACATCCTCCACCGCCTGAGCCTCTTGGCTTCGGAGGAGCGTGAAGAGACCGAGCGCCTGGAATCCTGGCTCCAAGGACAGCTCAAGAACGTGGTCCAGCTCCGGGAAGCCCTTAACAGGGAAGAAGCCGAGGAACTGGCCAAAGCCGCCAACAGCATCCAACTGCCTTTCTTGGGAAAGAGGGCGTCTTCCATAATGAAGCGGTACCGCCAGAAACGCGAACCCCTGCTCCGCAAGGAGGAAAAGATAAGGCTTGAGGCGGAGAAGAGAAAGGACGCGATTCGCAGGAAATACTCCAGCCAGGAACAGATATTCCACACCAAATTGGCAGAAGTTAAGATGAACTACGGAAAGGATGCCGGAGACCTCGACAAGAAGATAAGAGATGAGAACGCCCGGCTTATGTCCTACCGCGAGACCGAGAGCAATCTGTCCCGCGAGCTCAGGCTATACGCCGAAGTGAGTTTCAGGACATACCTGCGCCGGATAGCTTTCATACGTTAAACGGTGGATTGCCCGGTGAGCGGGTTCCCGGCGCCAAGGGAACGGCTGTCTACGCAGGTCCGTCAAAGCCTTGAGAGGTGACTGAATTGCCTAAGCTTATTGGGTCTTCCATCCGGACAAGCCGGATCTCGAGATGGAGGCCGGATTCCAGGCGGCAGAACAGGTTCTTCGCTTTGCCCGTATGGGTCATTCTACTTACGCTGATATCACTTGCCACGCCGGCCTGTCTGGGGCAAAAGAACGGCCCGCCGAAGGCATCCGGAGTGGTGGACCCGAGGACGGTCGCGGAGTTCGAGGTCCAGGGGTGGGCATGGACCGACGACCCGGAGAACGTCATATCTCCAGACGGGAAACACCTGCTTGCGGTGCTAAACAACGAGGAACGCAAGGCGGTGGCCGTAATACCACTCGAGGGAGAAACACACGACCCGAAGGTATTGCATGAGGCTCCGGCAGGATGGGCCGAATTCGACGGCCTGGATTACAGGACCCTGGGTTGGACCGGAGACGGCATTCCGTTGTTCGTGGTCTTCGGGTACCAGAACCGCGGGCCGAATACCGGCAAGAGGGGCGTAGCCATCTGGTCCGGGAAGGGCGGAGAGGGAGTCGCCCAGGAACTTGCGTTTATTGACTTGCCGGGTGGAAACCTGCATGCCTCAGTCTACCTTCGAGAAGAAGACAAGGTCTTCATTTCGGTTTCTACCGCAATCTACTCCTACGACCTTCGGAATGGCCGCGTGACTCCCGTGAAGACCGCCTTGCCGGAGTATGATGGTCTTTTCTACGCAAGTCTCTCACCAAGTGGAAAGCATTTCGTCTACGAACTGTACGAGGAAGGTAAGAGGGGGATCTACATCCTCGATGCCGCGACTGGGAAGGAAGAAGCCCTCCTTGCCACCGGTCCGACCTTTAGCTTTGTGCCGCTTTGGTCGCCCGACGGGAAGTATGTGGCTGCGTATACTGCAGACCGGAAAGAAGGCGCCGGCGGCACATCGTTCGATGATTACGATTGCTTCCTGGGGTCGGCCGGACCGCTCACCATCGCGCCTGCCATCACAATTGTGGACACCTCCGGGAAAGTGGTGGGGACCATTCGTGTTGAAGGGAAGTACCTGGCCAACATGAGGTGGTCTCCTGACTCCAAGTCCATCGCCTTTGTGACCGGAAACAGGGTGGGAGCAGAAGAGAACCAGTATGATGAGATGGGGATACCGGATATCAGGTGGGACGGAATCTGGATCGCAGGGGCCGGGGCAGGAAGCGGGCCTCGTGAGGCCGCGGCTTTGGCGCCGTCCGCCGGAGAGGGGCTGTCCTTCGCGTATCCATGTGATTTCGACGCGGCAGGGAGCGGTGTTTTCTACCAGTACGGAGATATGGAGAGCATTTCGGTTTGGTACGCCGCTCAGGGGAAAGCCGGTGATGCCGGAGGTCCGCCTGCCCCGGTGAAAGTCGCCGACGGTTATTGGCACCCCCAGTACTCAAATCCGAAGTTTGGCGACTATCTGGGAGCCCTCATTTCCGGCGACGAGATGACGGAGCTTTGGCTCTTGGGGCCTGAGATGCGGAAGGTCGACGGATGGAGCGCGATGTCTATCACCGGACTCCTTGGCTTCAACGAAGACACCATCCTCGTCTTCCACAAAGAAGAAGCGGGACCGCCGAAAATCCTGGTTATTTCGGTGTATGACTATGAATGAGGTGCAGAACTCGGGTGACCTCCAGGGCCCGTCGGCAAGGGTGATTCAGGGGACCGTGGCTCACCCCGAACTGGATCTACCGGAAGAACGGATGTACGACAAGGTGAGGAGCAGAGTGGCTGCGGCGGTGAGGGGAAAGGTCCCGCCAAGACTCCAAAGGGCCGCAGATCTCTTGCTCACGCTCCCTGACTTTGTCGTGCTCATCTTCCGCCTCATGAAGGACCCTAGAGTGCCTGCGCGGGCGAAGGTGAAACTCGCCCTGTTTGCCGCGTATTTGGCTAGCCCCGTGGACCTGGTCCCTGACTTCATCCCGGTGCTGGGCTTTATGGACGATTTGGTAGGCGCAGTCATAGTCGTGCGGGACCTTTTGAGCCTTAGTCCTAAAGAAGTGGTCCTTTCGCACTGGAGCGGGAACCAAGATATCATCGGACTTATAGAAACCGTGCTTGAGGTGGCTCCGGAAGTATTGGGCAGAAACGTCCTGAGAAGCCTCCTAAAGAGACTCGGGGGAGCGGCGGGCTTCGAGACCGGCGTACATAGTCCGCATCAAGGAGACATACGACAACAGCGCGTCCAAAGACGGATCCTACGTTTGCGTTATCCGCGTCTCAATGTAGCTGTTCCGGCAAGGAGCGCCGCGGGAAAAGGCGACCCACCTGAGGCGCGGGACGGCCACTGAAGACCATAGAGTCGCCATACCGTCGGCATGGCCGCACACGGGGACGGTATGATCTCTCATAAGAGAAGCTACGCCGGAAACGGCGGACGCAGTGGAGGCCTCCGGCAGTGATTTCTCTCCCGGTCTTTTGGGATCATGGGATGTCGAGATATCTCCGGCGTCAAGTTCATCGAGGAGGCGACGCGCTCCTTCCGTCAGGAACCCCTGCCTCGCACGGCTTTTGGGGGGCACTGCCCGCATGAGCGCCACAGTGTCCGGGTGCATGTAGTGGTTCGTACATGCAAGGATGTCGCGGTCCGCTGCCCTCATCCTGACCCGTTCAGGGTGTGCTTCCACCACCAACATCCCATCAGGGTCGGCAAGGAAGTAGTTGTACGAAGCGAGATGCGGCAAGAGGGCTATTCGCGCCGCGGCTTCTTCCGCAGTAGAGCAGGTTTCCAGCACTATGCGGGCTATGTGGACGCAGAAGAGCCCCGGCTTGCGCCTCTCCGGTGGTTTGGAGCGCACGGTATGTAGGCTCACGAAGAGACCTTGTTCGTTCAGCCCGTCTGTCCTTCCGGACACAAGGCCGTCATACATGCCGACATGGGCAAAGCCTGTTTCGGGCTTGGTAGTGATCCGGTGGCGCACGCGGACCCTGTAGAACAGGTCGAAGTTCCTACCGACTACCGGTCCCTGGCGGGTCATGAGGCCCACGGTGCTGCACTGGCGGTTCTCTTGAGCCGCGACCATGGTAGAAGGCGCCCGGCTCCGGCCCTGCCTTGAGGTCTCGGTCATTCCCACGGACAGGTAGAAGTACGCTTCGTCCAGAGGCACAGATAAAGCGTCCGCCCAGGCTTCCAGTTCTTCGACCAACGGGGGATGAACCAGCCGCGCTTCCCGGGCGCACGCGTGGGAGAAGGTGATTTGTTCGGGAGTGAGTTCTTCTCGCCTCGGTCTTTCAATGCCCGGATGGTGCGATGCTAGGGCTTGCCCCAGCCGCTCAGGAGAACCGGCTATCACATACTGCCGGTAGTCTGCAGTCTTCTCCTGCTCAAGGTTTTCTCGTTCACTATCGCAGATTGTTTGGCGGTTCACCTTACCTACATCCCTTCGTGTACCTCAACAAGTATGCTTCTTCACATGGAGATGCCTAACCTGCTTGTGTTTTGCCTGATAAGACCGGGAATCCATGGTGCCTTTTGAGATAATGCCTGATATCATTGTTTTTGGATGAGACATCTAGAGTGAACCAACAGCAACGTAGGGCGAAGACGGCGGGTCTTTGTAGGTGAGTGACGCAGGCTTCGCCCGCTAGACCGGGGGATCTACGTGGACAAGAAGGCCAAGGGCGAGCTGGCCGGCATACTCAGGTTTTACCTGCCGCTTGCGACGACTTCCATACTCATGATGGTTACGCATTCACTGGTGTCAGGGGCAATGGCCCGGACCCTCAACCCGGCAGTCACGCTGGCTGCCTATTCTGCAGCCTACGCCGTCGGGCAGGTCCTCGAGTCACCCTGCTATGCGATGCAGAAGATGGTCCTAACCTTCTCCCGCGGCAAGCGTTCCTTTACGACGACTGCCCTTGTTGTCGTAAAGGTGCTCTTGGTTATCGCTGCCGTCTATATCCTTGTGGCCTGGTCGCCTCTCTCGGTGGTTGTTTTCAAGAACCTCCTGGGACTGAGCGAGGCGGTTCTTACCCATGCCCGGGTGAACCTTAAGGTGTTTCTATTGTGGCCGGTGGGGTCGGCCCTCCGGTCCATCTATCAGTCCAAGGTTGTTATCGGGAAGAGGACTTACTGGCTCACCGTGAATATGGTCATTAGGGTAGCCCTCATGTTCGTTGTCGCCGCGCTGCTTCCGAAGATCATGCCCCAGGGTCCCGTAGGATCGGTTCTCTTGATGACGGGACTCTGTCTCGAAGCGATACTTGCCCTTGTGGTATCGGAGAAATTTGTCCCTCCGCTTGCCGAAGACGAGGCAGACCTTCCGGATGTACGGCCCTCGCATGTGCTTGCCTTCATGCTTCCGCTGGGTTTCGCTGCGTCGGTCCAGACCCTGGCCCGTCCGGTCGTGACTGCCGCTCTGTCAAGGACGGCCTATCCCGAGACTACGCTTGCCGGCTACCAAGTGGCCTCGAGTTTCTCCTATATATTCGCTGCGGTCACTTACAATATCTACCACGTGATGGTGGTCTTCGTTAAGGACCGCCCTTCGTTCCGGAGAGTCAGGAATTTCGTGCTCGCCATAGGGGTGCTCGCTTCTTCGATGTTGCTCATTGCCGGTCTCCCGGGGCCCGGGTCGTTCATCTTCGGCAAGGTTGTCGGAGCACCTCAAGATATATCTCAAGAAGCGGTGAGGACCCTTATTGTGTTGGCCGCAACCCCGTTTCTTCTGGCATGCGCCGAGTTCTTCGACGGGATACTCATGCTTCACAGACATTCCGGCCTCGTTACGGCAGCCAAGATGTGCAATGTTGCCGTCACCTGCGTAACGGCGATGACTGTTGCCCGGCTGTGGCCTCAAACAGGCGGAGTTGCGGGGGCCCTTGCAATTGCGGGCGGAGCTCTCGTCGAGGCCCTCTTTTCATACAGGTATATGAGGGTTTTACCCGAGACGGCACAGTACCTGGAGCCCGATCTCCCACGTGGAGCGGGCATTCGTGAGACCGCAGAAATGTAGAAGACTCACCGTGCCGGGCGGTTCCGGTGCCTTAGGGGGGTGGTCGGCCTGAACACCGCTACCACTCTTCTTCCGTACTTGAGGACGGGTTCGATTCCGCTTGGACGGTTCTTGAGTACGTGCAGCATATTTGTCTCGTCAACCATTACTCCAATGTGTGTATACCCGCCGGGGAGGCGCATGAGGATGATGTCTCCCGGTTCCACCTCTTCCACCTGCACGCAGTACTTGGAGAGAGTTTTCATTGCCCGTTCGAGGTAGTCGGGCTGCCGGTCATATTCCATGGGCAGTCCGTCGCGGTCGGGAATGTAATAGCCCCTGTATCTTTGGAAGGCACATACAAGTCCGAGGCAGTCAATGCCGTCCTTACTGCGCCCTCCGAACCGAAACGGGATTCCGATAAGGTCCTCGTACTTCATTGTGAGCGCCCTCCTCTTCCGGTCGTGGCGCTCTATTGTATTCAGTCGTCCCCCGGGAGGCGACATAACATAACGCTTTGAGAGGAAACCGCCTTAATTCGTGGAATAATGATGAAGCACTTACAAAGACGACTCACTCTGCCCAGAACATGGCGGCTAAAGAAAATGAGTCGTCCGCTATCAATGACGAATACGAGGTGTGAAGTATGTTCCGGTCAAGAGACGAATACGCAGAACCTTTCCGGATCAAGATGGTTGAGATGCTGAGGCAGACCACTCGGGAAGAGCGCGAAAGACTCATTGAGGAAGCCGGATACAACATTTTCTCTTTGCCCTCAGACGCGGTATACATAGATCTCTTGACAGACAGCGGTACCTCTGCGATGTCAGACCGGCAATGGGCCGGCCTCATGTCCGGCGACGAGGCATACGCGGGGAGCCGCAATTACCACAAACTGGTCAGGTCCGTGAAGGAAATAATGGGTTTCGATTTTGTGGCACCCACCCATCAAGGTAGAGGTGCCGAACACATCCTCATGAACATGTTCGTGAAGAAAGGTGACAGGGTCCTCGGCAACATGCACTTTGATACCACCGAGGGCCACATCCTCCTGCGCGAGGCCGAGCCGGTAAACTGCTTGGCCGAAGAGGGCTACCGGGTCGCCGATAAGGCCCTCTTTAAAGGCAATTTCGACCTTCATAAGCTGGAGGAAGAAATACGGAAAGACCCGGAGAAGGTACCCCTCATCCTCATTACGGTCACCTGCAACAACAACGGAGGCCAGCCGGTTTCCATGGAGAACATCCGCGGAGTCAGCCGGATAGCCAAGAGGTACGGTATCCCTGTGTTCTTTGACGCCGCCAGGTTTGCGGAGAACTGCTGGTTCATTAAGAAACTGGAGCCGGGCTATGCGGATAAGTCCATACCGGAGATCGCGCGGGAGATGTTCTCCTACGGTGACGGGTGCACCATGAGCGCTAAGAAGGACGCCCTGGTCAACATAGGCGGTTTCCTGGCTTTCCGCGATGAAGCGATGCATAGGAAGGCCATAGAGTGGCAGATACCCTTCGAAGGCTTTGCGACCTACGGAGGCCTTGCGGGTCGCGACATGGAGGCAATCGCAAGGGGTCTTAGAGAAGTGGTTGACGAATCGTACCTTGAGGACCGGATCGGCCAGGTGAGATACCTGGGAGACCTTCTTATAGAGGCAGGTATCCCCATAGTGAGGCCGACGGGGGGCCATGGTGTCTACGTAGACGCCGCCGCCATGTTCCCGCACCTACCGAGAAAAGAGTTTCCGGCGCAGGCCCTCGTCGTTGAGCTCTACATCGAAGGCGGGATAAGAGGCGTGGAGCTCGGCGGGTGCGCCTTCGGCCGCGTCGACCCCGAGACCGGCGAAGATATCTGGCCCGCCTTTGAGCTCGTGAGGCTAGCTGTACCCAGGCGCGTGTACACCGACAGGCATATGGCGCAAGTGGCCAAGGCCCTATCCAGAGTGAAGGAGAGAGCTTCGTCGGTCCGGGGCCTGAGGCTCACCTATCAAGCCCCGGTGCTCAGACACTTCACGGCCAAGTTCGAGAGAGTATAGGGACTTCTACTTGCCCTCTGAGGAGATCGACTTAAGCACGGGTCCGAGCACTGCTCCAATGGCCAGGCCGGACCCTACCTGGACTACGTTCCCCAGGATTTCGGCAGGGACTGAAGCCGGTGAGTAGAGGACGGCGGTGCCCAAGGCGTATGCCGCTATGGTCCAAAAGCCCGCTATAACCATGGACAGTAGCATGGTGGACCTGGGTTTTTCGCGGCCAATTCTCCCTACGATCCATCCGGCCACTCCCTTTATGACGAAAGTCCAAGGGGCCCAGATGAAGTAGCCGCCTAAGAGGTCTGCCAGGGTTGAGCCGAGGGCTCCTGAAACTGCACCAAAGGAAGGCCCGTAAGCCAGAGCCGCCGCGTAGATGATCCCGTCGCCGAGATGGATGTAGCCCGTAGGTGTGGGTAACTTGAGAAAAGCTGTGGCAACCGTTACCAGCGATGCAACCATCGCCAATAAGACAAGACGTCTCTCTCTCATATTAAGTCTCCTCCCACTCGGACTGTTACCGTCGGCACCGGAATCTCACCGGACTCAACCGCTGGTGCTGTCGGGCTCGTCCGTCTAAAGTGACGGCATTACCACCGGTCGGGAATTTCACCCTGCCCCGAAGACGTTTTGGATTGAAACCCATTATACCAGATACATGTGGTTCTCTAGAGCAGGTGGGTGATATGATCCTTGGCTGAGGAGGAAATGGCTTACCTCCGGATGTATAGAGGGGTATGCATTCCATGTACATACATGCCGGCGAGATCGAGACCCTTGTGAGAGACTTGTGCATCAAGGCGGCGACAGACCTTCCGGGTGACGTTGCCCTGGCGCTGCTTGCTGCTTCTCGTAAGGAAACCAGCCCCCTGGGACGGGAGATCCTCGGTGCGATCTTGAAGAATGCCGAATTCGCAAAGGAGAAGGGCATCCCCATCTGCCAGGATACGGGCTTAACATATGTCTTCCTGGAAATTGGTCGAGAGGTGCACATAGAAGGCGACATCAAAGAAGCGGTCACAAAGGGTGTGGCGAGGGGGTATACGGAAGGTTACCTGAGGAAGTCGGTTGTCAAAGACCCCCTCTTCCGCCGAGAAAACACGGGGGACAACACCCCTCCCGTCATCCACATCGATATTGTCCCCGGTTCTCAGGTTGCCGTCACCGTATTGCCCAAAGGTACGGGCAGCGAGAACATGAGCGCCGTCAGGATGCTTACGCCGTCAAGAGGGCCTCAGGGTGTTATGGATTTCGTCCTGGAGACGGTAAGGCAAGGGGCCCCCAACGCATGTCCACCTCTGGTGGTGGGGGTCGGAGTCGGAGGGATGATGGATACGGCTTCATTTTTGGCAAAGAAGGCCCTGCTTCGGCCCGTGGGTGACTCGAACTGCGATTCCGAAATAGCCTCTATGGAGAGGATGCTCCTTGCGGCAATCAACAACCTCGGGGTGGGGCCCGGAGGGCTTGGGGGTTCCACCACGGCGCTGGCAGTCCACATCGAGACCTACCCAACACACATAGGCGCGTTGCCCGTGGCCGTCAACCTACAATGTCATGCCGCAAGGAGGGCCTCCGGTATTCTAAGGGGAGCGGAGAAACCATGCCTAGACAACAAACAACCTTCAAGGTAGGCTCATAAACCTTGAGAAGAGATTTCTGGGACGGTGCGCTCAGGGTCTCGGTTCCCTTCACAGACGACCTGTCCGTTAGGCGGCTTAAGGCAGGCAGCAAAGTCTTGCTTAGCGGGATTGTCTACACTGCCCGCGACGCAGCCCACAAGAGAATAGTGGAGGCTCTGGATAGGGGCGAGGAGCCGCCTTTCAAACTGGACGGTCAGGTTATCTACTACGCGGGGCCGTGCCCTCCGCCACCGGGTAGAGTCATAGGTTCCCTTGGCCCGACCACCAGCGGGCGGATGGACCCTTACGCTCCAAGGCTGTGCGCCGCCGGAGTAAAAGGCATGATAGGGAAGGGTAAGCGCTCGAAGGCCGTGGTGAGGGCTATCGCCAGGTACGGAGCGGTATATTTCGCGACAATCGGCGGATTAGGTGCTCTCCTATCGCAGGCGGTAAAGGAGGCCGAAGTTGTGGTCTACCCCGATCTTGGCCCTGAGGCCGTATACCGGCTTGAGATAGTCGATTTCCCGGCCTTGGTCGCTATAGATTCCCTGGGCCGGGATATGTATAATCGTTGATAGGCCGGTCAGTGATTGGCTGTAAGAGAACGAACGCGACAATCAAAGGCGCCGGAAACCATGCACAAATCGAAGCGACGGAGGAACAGACGATGACGTTGAGAGACGAAGCCCTGAGACTACATAGGGATAACCGTGGCAAACTGGAGATTGTGAGCAAGGTCCCGCTTCGTGACAAGAAGGACTTAACTCTGGCCTATACTCCGGGCGTTGCAGAGGCCTGCAGAGAAATAGCGGCGGATCCGGACAAGGTCTATGAATACACCATCAAGGGAAATGTCATCGGAGTGGTATCGGACGGTACGGCGGTGCTTGGTTTGGGTGATATCGGGCCAGCCGGAGCGCTGCCCGTCATGGAGGGTAAGTCGCTCCTTTTCAAGGCCTTCGCAGGCATTGACGCCATACCCCTCTGTATAGCGAGCAAAGACACAGACGAGATAGTGCGGTTTGTGAAGCTCCTTGAGCCTACCCTGGGAGGCGTGAATCTCGAGGATATTTCGGCGCCCAGGTGCTTTGAGATCGAAAGGCGGCTAAAGGAAGAACTGTCCATCCCCGTCTTCCACGATGACCAGCACGGGACGGCGGTAGTGGTGCTGGCCGCAGTCATCAACGCCCTCAAACTGGTAGGTAAGGAGCTGCCGGGAATCCGGGTCGTTGTGAATGGAGGAGGGGCAGCAGGGATTGCCACGGCCGACCTCCTCATGGACGCAGGCGTCGAAGAATGCGTAGTATGTGACAGCAAGGGCATCATCTACCCGGGGCGCCCCGAAGGGATGAACCCCTTTAAAGAGGAGACGGCAAGGCGCGGGAACAGGCGGGGGCTCAGGGGCTCTCTCGCCTATGCCATGAAGGGAGCAGATGTCTTCGTCGGGGTCTCGGTGGCGGGCGCAGTGACCCAAGAGATGGTGAGGTCGATGGCAGAGAAGGCCGTAGTAATCGCCATGGCTAACCCGGTGCCCGAGATATTCCCCGATGAAGCCAAGGCCGCGGGCGCGGCGGTAGTAGGCACCGGCCGGTCGGATTTTCCGAACCAGGTAAACAACGTGCTGGCCTTTCCGGGCATACTCCGGGGAGCGCTGGATGCGAGGGCTTCCGATATCAATGAGGTCATGAAAGTCGCCGCTTCTAAAGCCATCGCGTCTTTGATAAGGCCGGATGAGCTCAACCCGGACTACATCATCGTAGATCCTTTCGACAGGCGGGTCGGACCTCAGGTGGCAGAAGCGGTGGCCAGAGCGGCCCTTGATTCCGGGGTTGCCCGCGTGAAGGTTGATCCGGCAGAAGTCCGCCGGCGAGTAGAGGAGATGGTCCGGTAGGTGAGAGTCCTCAAGAGTTGGCGGCGCTTCGTGCCGGTGTATCTTCTCCTGTGTTTGACGCTGGGTCTTGCCGTTTTACCGGGATGCGCGCGAGATAACGACGAAGCCGCCGGCTCAATTACCATCGCGGGTTCCACTTCCGTCCAACCGTTTGCGGAAATGCTTGCCGAAGAGTACGCCAGGCGATATCCTGATCGCCCGCCCGTCAACGTGCAAGGTGGCGGTTCCAGCGCGGGCGCCCGGGCGGCCCTCTCCGGCACGGCACACATAGGGATGATGTCCAGAGAGCCGGCCGAGAGTGAAAAAGAGCTGGTACCCACGGTCATAGCAGTGGACGCTCTGGCCCTCATTGTTCACCGCGACAACAAGGTGGTTGACCTCACCAAAGACCAAATCAAAGATATATTCTCAGGTCGCATCACGGATTGGGGAGAACTAGGCGGCACGCCCGGGGCGATCCACGTCATAAGTAGGGAGGAAGGGTCCGGGACCCGAGACGCTTTTGACGGGCTCATCATGGAAGGCGACGACGTATTGGCGCGTGCCATAGTCCAGGACTCAAACGGTGCAGTCCGCGAAACGGTCGCGAGAGATCCGAGGGCGATAGGCTACGTTTCCCTGGGCCTTGTGGACGACCGGGTTAGAGCCGTCACGGTGGACGGCGCCCGGGCTTCGGTCACAAG
>LSQX01024766.1_pt1 | contig 15496 bp, 9 predicted proteins | sample 654561 | NCBI WGS metagenome assembly LSQX01 (sample SAMN04489861, study PRJNA283612) | anaerobic digester metagenome | isolation source: 4 biogas reactors fed with cattle manure at either 37C or 55C with and... | place: Denmark: Kongens Lyngby | collected 2014 | reverse complement strand
AACGGAGGTAACCAAATACCTTGATTCAGTCCGGAGGGCACTGTTAGTTTTATAGGTTCCTCCCAACGTGATAAAATTGTCGTTTGGCAGCGGTAGGTGTAGCTGAGCTCCAAAATCCAGGGCAACATCACCAATGATCGCGGTTCTGGTCGAATAGGTGCTGAAGTACATCGAATCGACTGGAATGATCAGACTCTTGGTATGGGCCACCGGACCAAAGATATAGGAGAAGTTAAATCCTAGAGAAAAGTAGGCCTTTTCGCTACTGCCCCTGATGGAAAACGTCAGAGGCGTGATCGATTGGCTGATGAGAAACTGACTGATTCCCCCTGATCCAGTGAAACGGGAGGTGACACTGCCCATTTGTGGGTGCTCCTCCGTTGAAGCCATGTTGTAACCAACATTGCTGTAGGGCAATACACCAATGCCCGCTTTCCACCAACGTAAAATCGGGAAAGCCATACCGACATAAGATACACCCACGTTATTGGTCGATCGACGAAGATCAGATGATCGAAGAAGAGCCATTCGGTCAAATGCCGCCATCTCAAAGATGAAATTCAGCGAATCAAAGGCTCCCAAACTTGCAGGATTCAGGAGGTTGAGATTTTTAGAAGATGGCATGGCAGCCGATAAGCCACCCATTGCCTGACTACGGCCAGTGGTGCGATTTACCAAGTCACCTATGCCAAAGCGCGAGTAAGGCGACGTGGTAAGGTTCTGGGCCCCGACGGGCTCAAATAGAACGAAAACCGCCAATAGCAGCGGAATCCATCGCAGTAGATAGTTATTTCTCATTGGAACTTTCATCAACCGCACCAGACCCGCTAATTTCCTGGTTTTCAAACATCAGGATACTATTCAGGCCCATTAAAACTAAATTATCGGATACAAATATGGTGTTTTTTACCAGTTCCGACAAGAACCCTGCATCGCCTCCGGTTAAAATCACCTCTAATTCGTTGTATTTGTTTCTCAATGAGTTGATTGAATTGTCAATCTCGTAAATCAAACCATTGATCACACCTGCCCGAATGGCTTCAGGTGTATCCCGACCAATCAGGGGCACCTCCCCTGAAGGTTCAACTGCCGGTAAACTAAACGTTTGCTCATGAAGCGCTGTGAACCGCATCCGCATCCCTGGTGAAATGTTGCCTCCGGGATAAAAACCATCGGCTAACACTAAGTCATAGGTAATAGCAGTCCCTGCATCAATAACCAGAACTGGCTTGCCGGGAAATAACATCCTGCCGCCTACAACTGCAGCAATGCGATCTTTTCCGAGTGTCTCCGGTGTTTTATAGCCTATCGTCACAGGCATGGGCAGCTGAACACTCATCTCAGTAAAACTGATTCTTCGATGGGTGAATACTAACGTTAACCATTTGGGGATTTCTCGAGCTGTGCTGATAATCACCTTGTTAATATCAGGATTTTGATCCAGAATGTGATTAATCTTTTCCTCCGACCAATCAGATACGGTATCGTGCCATATCATCTTGCTGGAGTCAAAGAGGGCAACCTTGATTTTGGTGTTTCCTGCGTCGATGATCAGATTCATGAGGGTGATTTTATGATTTTTTTGCCGCCTCATCACTACCAGAGGGATCAAAATGGAATCCCTGCAACAGTTCCAATGCCTTCGACACGCTCTTGACATTCCCGAAACTTAGGGTGAGCTTTTGGTTCACCTCTTTCATGTGGCATCGTTTAGAATTCTTCTGGACATAAAGGAGGACAGCCGTAAATTCCGGTGATTGGTAAAATCGGGATTCCGGATCGCTGACAAAGTAGAGCACCATTCGGTCATTCTTCAGCTGAATTCGCTCTATGCCATATTGCATCGCCATCCATCTCAATCGGACTACATTAATCAGCTCAAGGGTCTGAGTTGGGATTTCCCCAAATCGATCGGTTAGATGATCACAAAAGTTTTTAAGAGCCTTTGGATCAGGAACTTCATCGAGCTCACGGTAGAGCCTGACCCGCTCACGGGTGCTCTCAATGTACGATTCTGGAAATAATAATTCCAGGTCGGAGTCGATGGAAGGATCAGTAACATACCCTTCCCCAATCTTTCGTCCCCTGTTGGCCATCAGTCCCTGGTCTTGGGTTAGCATCGCGCTGCCCTTCTCCGGCAGGGCATCTGGATCTTTATTCTCCTGTTTCATTTCGGAGGAGAGCTCACTGATGGCTTCATTCAGGATCTTTTGGTAGGTTTCAAAGCCGATATCGGCAATAAATCCACTCTGTTCCGCTCCTAAAAGGTTACCTGCCCCCCGGATGTCTAGGTCCTGAAGTGCAATATTAAACCCGCTTCCCAGCTCGGAGAAATCAGCAATGGCCTTCAACCTACGCCTGGCCTCTGGTGTAAGCAGATGTAGCGGTGGAGCAATCAGGTAACAGAAGGCCCTTTTGTTGGATCGGCCAACTCGCCCGCGCAGCTGGTGTAGATCGCTCAGACCGAAATGGTGTGCATTATTGATGATGATGGTGTTGGCATTGGGGATATCCAACCCGTTTTCAATTATCGAAGTGGCAATGAGGATATCGTAGTCTCCATTGATAAACCCCAGCATTCTGTCTTCCAGTACTTTCCCCTCAAGCTGACCGTGAGCAACAATGGTTCTTGCCTTCGGAACAATCCGGTTAACCATTCCTTCGATTTCTCCAATATTCTGTACCCGGTTGTGGATGATAAAAACCTGGCCATCACGATCTAGTTCATAATCAATTACTTCCCGAATAAATTCTTCATTCAGGGTTTGAAGTTCGGTAATCACTGGCTGGCGGTTAGGCGGAGGCGTGTTGATGACCGACAGGTCGCGGGCACCGAGCATCGAAAACTGCAGGGTACGGGGAATCGGGGTGGCGGTAAGAGTGAGGGTATCCACATTAGTTTTCAATTGACGCAGTTTCTCTTTGACAGCCACTCCAAATTTCTGTTCTTCATCAATAATCAAAAGGCCAAGATCTTTGAACTTGACATTCTTGCCGACGAGCTTGTGTGTCCCGATGAGAATATCAACCTCACCATCTTCGACCTCACGGAGGACCCTGGATTGTTCACGCGAAGCTCTAAGGCGACTGGTATATTCCACCTTGCAGGGGAAATCTTTGAGTCGCTCTTTAAAAGTTTTGTAGTGTTGCAATGCCAGGATGGTGGTGGGAACCAGCACTGCAACTTGTTTTGAGTCGGTTACAGCTTTAAACGCGGCGCGAACAGCCACTTCAGTCTTTCCAAACCCGACATCGCCGCAAATCAGACGGTCGGCCGGAACGGCAGATTCCATATCCGCCTTAACGTCTTGAGTAGCTTTGTATTGATCGGGGGTGTCCTCGTAAAGAAAGGAGGCTTCCAATTCGTGCTGTAGATAGGTGTCGGTCGAGAAAGCAAATCCTTCCGTAGCTTTTCGCTTGGCATACAGAAGGATAAGATCTTTAGCGATATCCTTAAGTTTGGATTTTGCCTTTGCTTTAAGGGCTTGCCATGCCCCGGATCCGAGCTTATAGATTTTGGGTGTTTCTCCTTCCCGTCCTTTGTATTTTGAGATCCGGTGCAGCGAATGGATGCTGACATAAAGAACATCCTGATCGCGGTATACCAATCGTACAGCTTCCTGCCTCCTCCCGTTGATTTCAACTGTTTCCAGACCGCCAAACTGTCCAATCCCATGATCGACATGAACTACATAATCTCCTGGGTGCAGGTCAGTGAGCTCCCGGATGCTGATGGCCTCTTTTTTGCCAAAGGAGGAGCGGACTTTAAACCGGTGATATCGTTCGAAGATCTGATGATCGGTAAGAAGAGCCAATTTCAGGTCATGATCATAATAACCCTCATGCAAGGCCACTCCCAATTCATCAATCTGGAGTGTGGCAGGATGATTCTGAGAGCCCGGATTACCTATTTCTACGGCTCCCTGGTCGCTTTCTGGCGAGATAATGGATCGCAGTCGATTCAGTTGCTTGGAATTGTCAGAAAGCAGGATGGTGCGATAGCCCTCCTCAGCGTTTCCGGCGATTTTCTCCCGCAGTAAATCGAAATTTTTGTTGAAAGCGGGTTGTGGGGTGGTCGAAAACAGGTAGCTGGCGGCTGGTGGAAAGAAATGGTTCTGGCCAAATTCTATCACCTGGGATTGAGCGATTCGGTTCAGCAGTTCATCGGGGTTGACCAGTTTTTTTCTGAAAATGGCCGGATCAACCATGCCCTCATCTTCAAATTGGATGGTCTCGCTCAAGCCCCGGAGATCATCGGAGGCTATCAAATCAATGGCTTCAAGAATCTGTTCCATCCGGTTGATGCTGTAAGCCAGATCGCGGCTCCAAACCTGACTAGCTTGGGGGAAAAAGTCAAAAAGCGTTTGTACCGCCTCCTGTCCCAGCTTCTCATTCAGATTAGGAACGATGGAGATGCGATCGATTTTGTTGCGCGACAATTGGTCTTCGACATCGAAATTTCGAATCGATTCAACCTCATCTCCCAGAAAATCAATTCGATACGGAAATTCGGCGGAATAGGAGAAGACGTCGATGATCCCACCTCTGACAGCATATTGACCTGGTTCCCAAACGAAATCAGACCGATGGAATCCATACTCCTGCAGCACTTCAATCACGAAATCCATACCCAGTTTTTCGCCGGGGCGCATGATCAGAGTGTTTGACTGCAGCTCTTTGCGTGATACGACTCTTTCGAGGAGGGCTTCGGGATAGGTAACGACAATCGGTCGATTGTTTCTGGTGGCCAGCTTATTGAGGACTTCGGTGCGCATCAGGATATTGTCCTTGTCCATCTGTTGCATCCGGATGGCCCGCTTGTAACTGGAGGGGAAGAAATAGACATGCTCTTCGTCCAAGAGATGAGTCAGGTCGTTGAAAAAATAGGCCGCTTCCTCCCTTTCTGTAAGCAGAATGAGTCTGGCTTTCCGGTTGATCTGGGATAGGGCAGCGAGAACCAGTGCTGCACTTGATCCGGACAATCCATTCAGGTGCGCGGTTTTGTTCTCCCCGGGCTCCATGAAGCTGATCAGCCGCGCGATATTGGGATGTTTTTGATAGAGGGATAGAAGTTCGCTTGCTGTCATAGCGCGGCAAAGATAGCAAGGAATTGCCAATGGCAATCATGCACTCCAGGGGTGTACGGGTGATTATCTGATCCAGTAACCCAGGTTAATGAAAATGATCGGTTTTTTTGAGCCAGTCGATCCCATCAGCGTGAGTTCGAGTGGCCCAACCGGACTGCTATAGCCGTAAGTTAATCCCATTCCGGCGAGGGATGTTTTGGGGTCGAGAAACTTGTCGAAAGAGTCGAATGCTTTGGCTACGTTGCATTTAAGGGTAAAGTAATGGTTGTTCCGAAAGCGGTATTGGAGATCGGTGCGCAGCACAATGGCATGGTTGGAGGCCCGCTCCATATATTCGCTCCCCACAAAGGGGATCAGACTTTTGTGGTAATAACCTAGGCCGCCAAGATAGGTGCGATACGGATAGGGGATGGTGTCGCCAAAGGCAAAGCCGGCCATCAGGGAGGGTTGGAGGCTGAATTTTTCCGACAGAGGGATTGCTTGTCTGTATCGCATATCAAGAATCAGGGCTGGATGTATCTTACCCGAGATGAAGCTGTTAACGCCTCTAACCGTAAGCTCTGCTTTCTGGCCAGAGGTAGGATAAGGGACCCGATTGAAGTTATCTAGCCTCAATTGCCCGTAAATGTTGATCATTCGGGAGTTAAAGGCATCAATTTCCCAGTCGCTAACGTTAGGTGAAAACCAGGCCAGCTCACTTTGAATCCCAAAATCAGAGGCATAAATCTCTCTCCAGGTAGTTCTTAGCAGGAACTCAACGAGCAAATCGCGATAGATATAGCTTCGTATCCGGCGGCCATCCAAGTAATCATAGGCATAGATCCGGTTGAATTCGGCGGCGAGGCCGTATTGATTCTTGTCTTTGAACAAGAAATAGTAGGAGCTTCTCAGGTGTGGGTTCTCCCCCAGGTTGAGGTCGATGGACAGCTGATCCCCTTTTTTCCAGGTGTTTTTAAAATTAGCTCGCGCTAAGAGACTGGCGTTGAATAGGTTGTCAAAATGAGCCCCGATATGGACCAGGTTTTGTTCTTTTTCTTCGGTACGGACGGTAAGCCTAACGCCATCGATAACCGGGTCGAGCTGGTAGGTGACTTTGACGAATTCGTTGGTGCCGTAAACGCGTTGCAGGGCACGGTAGATATCTTTCGGGGTGAGCCAGGCTGGGAAGGGCAGGTTCATTTTGAGTTTAACATAATCGGGACTGACATGTTCCAGTCCGGTAAACACCATCTCTTTCACGTACACAGAATCTACTTTTGGCAGTGGCTGGACTGGTTTGGTTTGACCCGGATACCGGTTGAGTTGATCGGCAAGTTTTTTTAGCTCCGAGAAATGCCCTCGCGCGATTCGCTCCCCATCGCGCATGATCTCATCTGCCATTCCGAACGACATAGTGCTGGCGCCGGGCGTTCGTGGGCGGATGAGGATATCGCACAACTCCCGGTTGCGGATGTTGACATCTTCCCGCGTCAGGGAGCTGATCTGTTTCATGATGCTCACGACGGATTTGAGCTCGTTTTTCTCATAAAGATCCCGTTGTACGTCCACTCCGATAATGATATCGGCTCCCATGTTTTTGGCCTCTTCGGCCGGGAAATTGTTTATAAAACCACCATCTACCAATAATTTACCGTGCAGTTCCACCGGTGTGAAGGCGGTTGGAATGGCCATGCTGGCACGGAGGGCATCATGGAGGACTCCGGTGGACAAAATGACCTGTTCTCCCTTGACGATATCGGCCCCAATGCAAAGGTAAGGCCTGGGTAACTGATTGAAATTCCGGATATTATATGCAGGCCACGTGAGCCCGGCCAGCATGTTAGTGATATTAGTACCGGCGACGAGCCCCGCCGGCAGGTGAACACCCTCCTTGGTGATCGGGAAATCATAAAAATACTTCTCCAGCTCTCCTTTGTATTCGAAGGAGAGGTCGGAGCGGGGAACCGCATCGGTCAGCACACTTTCCCAATCCATCTCCAATACTAGTTGTTTCATCTCATGGGAGTTCATTCCCATGGCGTACATAGCTCCCACGATAGAGCCCATGCTGGTTCCGGCGACATAATCAACCGGCATACCCACCTCTTCGAGCACACGGATAACCCCGATATGAGCCAGCCCAGCTGCTCCACCACCACTGAGAACCAGTGCCACTTTTGGCCGGGATTGAGCAGAAGATAGATCTGGCAAGAGGGCGAAAAAGCATGCCAGGAGAAGAATGATTATTCTCCGTTTGTATGGGGTTCGGAATCGCATGGTTCGGTTATTGATGGGTAAAGATATCAGTTAGCCATGGAATTCTTCACGTTAGAGGTAAATTTCTGGAAATTCTTCTTGCCCTCCTGATCAACTATTTTGTTGCAGAAACTCCTCCAGCAGCTCAACCATCCGGAGACTCCCAACATAATACGGAGTTCGTTGGTGTAGCGAGGTGGGTTTCTGGTCGAGGGTGCGTTTTTCGCCATCGGAAGCCTTTCCGCCTGCTTGCTCAGCTATGAATGCTATGGGATTACACTCATAGGCCAGCCTCAGTTTCCCCGATGGAGCCTTTGCAGTTGATGGGTAAAGGAAGATCCCGCCTTTCAACAGGTTTCGGTGAAAATCGGCCACCAGCGATCCGATGTACCGTGATGTATAAGGCCTGGAGGTGGGAGGATCAATCTCTTGGCAGTATTTAATGTATCGCTTTACCCCGTCAGGAAATCGTGCATAGTGGCCTTCGTTGATGGAGTATATCGTGCCGGTTTCCGGCATCCGGATATCAGGATGAGAAAGGCAAAATTCGCCAATGGATGGATCCAGGGTAAAGCCATTCACTCCCTTACCCGTCGTGTAAACCAACATCGTGGAGGAGCCGTAAATTACATACCCAGCAGCCACCATCCGGCTCCCTTCCTGAAGAAAATCTTCCTGCCCGGCCAGGTGCCCCCGCTGCGTGACCCTGCGGTAGATCCCGAAAATCGTTCCAACGGAGACATTAACATCCACGTTCGAAGATCCGTCGAGCGGATCCATCAGGAAAATGTACTTCCCATCGCGCGAGAGATTGTCCTCAAACGTGATGATTTCCGAGTTTTCCTCCGTTACAAAGCCACACACCTCTCCGCTGGCTTTCAATGCGGATATGAATGTCTGATCGGCAAAAAGATCGAGTTTAACCTGCTCTTCGCCCTGGACATTCACCTCCCCGGATTCCCCCAAAATATCCACTAATCCGGCCTTGTTGATCTTCTTGCTGACAATCTTAGCCGCTATGCCCAAGTGACTTAGGAGCCTCGAAAGCTCTCCTTTTGCGTAGGGGAAATCAGCTTGCCGCCTGATGATAAACTCATTGAGCGTGGTTATGTGGTAGCTTTTCATTTTTTGCCTTAAAGTAGATAACTTTTAGGAAAAGTTGACAACTTTGACCCCATGATCGTGCACAAATTTGGAGGGGGTATCCTAAAAACCCCGGAAGCTGTACAGCACCTCTTGGGGCTGCTTCGAACGGCCGAACAGCCGGCCGTGGTGGTATTGTCTGCTCTAAACAAGATGACCAACGCTTTTGAACAGCTGGTCGCTAATTGGCGGATGAAAGCTGATACAGAGCGCATGTTGCTGCAAATCCGTGACTACCATTTCAATATGGTCAGCCAGCTCTGTTTAGACCCGGATTCGGCCTGGAAAAGATACCTGGAACCCTATTTCAAGGAGATCAGAGAGCTCCTGAATAAAGAGCCGGGTTCCTCAGCGGACCGTGATTACGATCAGCTGGTTGTGTACGGAGAATTGTTATCGACGGCCTTGATTAGAACCTATTTTGAGGAGCAGGGATTTGCTTGTGATTATCTGGATGCCAGGGATTTAGTGATAACAGATTCGGTGTACCGAGATGCAGGGGTTGAATGGCAACAGTCGCGTGAAAAAATTCTGAATGCGATGGGCCAATCACGTGGAATCGTGATAACCCAGGGGTTTATTGGGAGGGCTTCAAATGGCGACTCGGTGACTCTTGGCCGGGAGGGCTCTGATTTCACTGCTGCCATTTTTGCGCATTGCCTGGACGCCCGTGAGGTATGGATCTGGAAAGACGTGGCAGGCATCTTGAATGCCGACCCGGTGGATTTCTCCGATACCTTTAAATTGGATGAGATCTCCTACCTCGAAGCCATTGAACTGGCCTATTTCGGGGCCAAGGTGATACACCCAAAAACGATCAAGCCATTGCAGAATAAGGCTATTCCATTGTGGATCAGGGATTTTTGGCATCCGGAGGAGTCAGGCACCCATATTCATGAACTGGATAAAGCGCTGATCAGCGGGCCGCTGTATATTCTGAAAAGAGATCAGGTGTTGATCTCTTTTCAACCTCGCGATTTTAGCTTCATTGTGGAGGACCAGCTTGCGGAGATCTTTGCTCATCTGTCACGATTCCGAATCAAAGTTAACCTGATGCAACATGGGGCTGTCAGTTTTTCTATTTGTGTTAATGCGGATATGGACCGGATCAATGCCCTGATTCAATCAATGTTGCCGCGGTTTAGGATTCTCTATAACAGTGGGTTGGAGTTAGTGACTATCCGTCGCTATCACCCAGAATCGATCCGGAGAATGACCGAAGGCCGAAGGATTCTGGTCCAACAGTTAAGCCGGAAAACTGCGCGATTTGTCTTAGCGTAAGCAGAGCTGCATGTCGTGTCCAGACCGGTTAGGGCGAATGTTGACTTGCGGGAAAAGTAGTATCTTTCCCTGATGTTTTCATTGAGAAAAGTGTAACCTTAAAGCTTGAGAACAAAAGAATTACCGGGATCTCTAGTGCTGTGGCTGCCAATAGGATTGGCCTCCTTTTTCCTCTACTCGTCGGCCTTCTTCCCTCTGCTAAACTCCGATGATGCCATTAATATCCTGATGATCAAAGATCTTCAGCTGCCTCAGGATTGGTATCCCTGGGGCCAGGATCGGGGTGGAGCATTGATACCCCTGCTGGCATGGCCACTGCATCATCTTCTCGGATTATCGGTGGTCTGGGCAGAATCCATCATCCATTATCTAATTCTTTTTGTGGGCTTTGGATTCTTGTCCAAGGTTTTTCATTCCCGCTTAAGCGTGACCATCTTAGCCATTGCATGGTTTTTCCCTACCTACTGGTTTTTTGGTTTTCTGAGATTTCCTTTTGGGGTCCAGTACTCCCTGATCCCGTTAGCCCTGTACCTGACTTTTATCAAAGAGTACCCTAACCCCACCAACCGGATGAGCCCAGTCGCCCTGATCCTGTCTGTGCTGCTGCTGGCATTGTCGTTGTGGGCCTCTGACCTCACCGTAACTTGTATCCTTTCGATTTTACTAGTTATTGGGTATCGGTCAATCAATGAGCGAATTGCGTTATCACAGGTGCTGAGGAGCCAGCAATTCTACCTGCCCCTGGGAGTGAGTACGCTAAGCCTGCTGTTGATCTTCCTGGCTAAGGATCACGCCATTAAAACAGAAGCTTATAATCAAACGATTTTTAATACCATCCCCCAAATTGGTGAGTCGATCAGCCTGCTGGCCACCAACCTCTGGCAAATCTTAAGCTTTCAGAAGGAAACCTGGCTTCTTAGTCTGTTCGGAATTCTCACGATTGTCCTGATTGGAGCCCTGATTCTCCATAAACCCAGAGTGGCTGGGAAACAACGATATCTATTCCTGTTTTTTTTGATCGATATGTTGGCCTTATTGGCCGTAATTGTACTCTCAAACTGGGCTTACCTGAATGGCCTATCGCGCAGATATTTTTCCGGGATCTATATTGGAATGCTGATCCTGATCCTGATCGGAATTGAAAACTTGAATTCCAAAAGAAGAATATTCCAGTTTCTTGCCCTGATGATAGCACTGCTTGGGGGCTATAGTAGTATCCATTACCTGAAATTGGTGTACCCGAAAACCCTCCAGCCGATGATTAAAGTGGTGGGAGAGCTGAAAACACTGGGCGATATCGGTATTGTGGCGGATTACTGGAATTCGTATATCTCCGCCTGCCCGGATCCATACCACATAGCCGCTATCCCGCATGAGCGCGAATTTAACCGCCGGCCCGAACAGATTAGGGAGGTCTTCTCTAAACCAAAGCTTTATGTTATCAAAGATATGTGGATGGAGGAATTCCCTGATTCCTTGATGCAGTATGGCTATTTCCTCAAAAGAAAGGGTGATCCGATGAACCTGGCAAACTGTGCGATAAGTGAGTACGAGCGAGTGCCGCGACTTCAACAGTACACGGTTCACGATCTGATAACCATCCAGGACCAGATCCTGACCGACTCGATTAGCGGAAATACGGTCGTTTTGGCTGATTCATCTTGCCATGAATGCTCTGGTAAACATCTGGTTTATGGTCCCGATACCTCCTTGGGTCATGGATCGTACCAGGTTGGCTTCTATTTGCGCGTGGATGATGCTCGGGATGGGAAGGATATCGCCATCCTTGATGTCACTGCCAATTACGGTCACCGAAAACTACAAAGCTTGGTGATTAAATCGGAACAGGTTGATGATGATGAGTTTGCGTATTACTGGCTCGAGCTGAACCTGGAGGAGTATCAGAAAAATGTGGAGTTCAGGGTGTTGTACCTCGGCCATTCGGCCATCACGTTTCATCATGTACTGCTAAGGGAAATCAGATAACTGCGATATCTTTAAAATTGAAATAAATCGATCATGAGAGTGATAACATTTGGAGAGGTGATGTTGCGCCTGGCAACGCCGGGATATCTCCGGTTTGGACAGAGTACCAGCCTCAGCGCAACATTTGGCGGCGCCGAAGCCAACGTGGCAGTCTCCCTTGCCAATTTCGGGATTCCTGTTGATTTCATAACCCGGTTGCCGCAGAACGACATTGCTGCTTCCTGTACAGCAGAGCTCCGGAAATTCGGAGTCGGAGTGGACAAAATCATTTATGGCGGCGACCGTATGGGAATCTATTTCCTAGAAACAGGAGCAGTCAGCCGGAGTAGTAAAGTTATTTATGACCGTGCTCACTCCTCTCTTGCTGAGATCACTCCAAGCATGATCGATTGGGACACGGTGCTGGAGGGTGCTACCTGGTTTCATTGGACTGGAATTACCCCTGCGGTTTCCCAAGGCGCGGCTGATGCATGCTTGGAAGCGATCCAAAAAGCCAACGAAAAGGGTATCATGGTCTCCTGTGACTTGAACTACCGAAAGAATCTTTGGAAATATGGCAAAGGGGCCGGAGAAGTGATGCCAGCTCTGGTAGCTGGCTGCGATATCATTCTTGGCAATGAGGAGGATGCTGATAAGGTGCTGGGTATTAAGCCAGAAGGAGTCGACGTGACGGCCGGACTGGTTGAAGGTAACGCTTATGAGTCCGTTTCCAAACAGATCACGAGCCGCTTCCCAAAATGCAAAAAAGTGATCACTACCCTCCGTGGTTCTATCAATGCAAATCAGAATGAGTGGTCGGGTGTTTTATGGAACGGGACTTCTCTGTTGACAGCCCCCCGCTACCGGATCACTGATATTGTTGACCGTGTCGGGGGCGGTGATGCCTTCATGGGCGGACTGATCTATGGTTTGCTCTCCTATGGTGATGATCAGGAAGCCTTAAACTTTGCTGTGGCGGCTTCTTGTCTGAAGCATACCATTTATGGTGATTATAATCTGGTTACGGTTGAAGAGACCGAAAAACTGATGTCAGGTGATACCTCCGGTCGGGTTGCCCGGTAATGTACTGAAAATCAGTGGAGTAAGGTAGTTGTTGATCTGATTAAGGGTTTAACGATCAAACTCAAGCACCATTCCCCGTTCCGATTCATTGAACTGGCCCTGGTCGTAAGCCAGGTGGCCGTTGACGAATGTTTGGCACACCCTGGATTTCAGGAGGGTACCTTGCAGGGGCGACCAGCCGCACTTATATAATATATTATGTGAATTGACTGTCCAGGGGTCGTTTGGGTCCACTATAACCAGGTCGGCATAGTAACCCTCGCGGATATATCCACGGTTTTTGATACGGAATATTTCTGCAGGGTTGTGGCACATTTTTTCCACGATACGTTCGACCGGGATGATTCCTTGGTGGTGGAACTGGAGCATCAGGGGGAGGGAGTGTTGGACCATTGGAGCGCCTGATGGGGCGAGGGTATAGGGTCGGTCTTTTTCTGCCAGGGTATGTGGGGCGTGGTCTGTGGCGATGATATCCAGGTGGTTATCGAGTAGGGCGGCAATGAGGGCCTCCCGATCCTCTGCCCGTTTGATTGCCGGGTTCCATTTGATGAGGGATCCCTTAGCCTCATAATCCTGGTCGTCGAACCAAAGATGGTGTACGCACACTTCGGCTGTGATCAATTTTTGAGATAGTCGGGCACTTTTTCCCAGCAGGGAGATTTCCTGTGCGGTGGAGAGGTGGATCAGGTGGAGGCGCGACTTATGTAGTTGGGCCAGGCTAACGGCCAGGCTACTGGCCTGGAAACAGGCTTCGGTGCTCCGGATCAGTGGGTGCATCTCCATGGGGATATCATCGCCATAGCGGCTTCTGTATGTTTCCAGATTTTTCTTGATGATCGTATCATCTTCCGCGTGTACCGCGATTGGTAATTTGCGGAGTCGGAAGATGGCATCGAGAGCTTGTGGGTCGTCCACCAGCAGATTTCCCGTCGAGGAGCCCATGAACACTTTGATTCCGCAGGTAGTTCTTGGGTCGGTTTTCTTTAGTTCTTCGATGTTATCGTTAGTTGCTCCGATAAAGAACCCAAAGTTGGCGATGCTTTTTGAGGCGGCCAGGCTGATCTTTTCGTTTAGCAGGGCTTGAGTGGTTGTTGAAGGTGTGGTGTTGGGCATATCCATGAAGGATGTTACTCCACCGGCCACTGCGGCTTTGGGTTCAGTATAGAGGTCGCCCTTATGAGTAAGGCCTGGTTCGCGGAAGTGCACCTGATCGTCGATCACGCCTGGGAGGAGCCATTTACCTTGGGCGTTGATGATTTCGGTTTGTGGTGGGACTGAGGGGGGGTAGGTATCCGCCCAGATTTTTTCGATGTATTGACCGCGGATCAGCAGGTGCCCGGTAAAGTTCCGGTTTTCGTTGATAATCCGGGCATTGGTGATCAGCGTTGATTTCATGGCCGATTGCTAATATGTTTCGCGTAGTTTCTGCGTAGGCTACTGATTTTCATCCGGATAACGCCCATAAAAGCTTCGCTAAAAATTCCGCCGCTCATTTTGGATGTTCCGATTTCTCGGTTAATGAAAATCACGGGAACTTCGACGATGGGGAATCCCAGTTTCCATGTTTTGAATTTCATTTCGATCTGGAAGCCGTAGCCTTTCATTCGGATTTTATCCAGATCAAGTTTTTCCAGGAGGGTACGTGACAGGCAGACGAAGCCGGCGGTTGCGTCGCGGATATCCATTCGGGTGATTAGTCGGACGTAGAGAGAAGCGAAGTATGACATGAGCAGTCGTCCGAGGGGCCAGTTGACAATTGCCACGCCTTTTTTGTATCGGCTACCGATACTCATTCCGGCCTGGTTATCTCGGCAGGCTTCGTAGAGCGGGATTAGGTCGTTAGGGTTATGGGAGAAATCGGCATCCATTTCGAACACGAATTGATATTGGTGTTGGAGGGCCCATTTAAAACCCGCGATATAGGCTGTTCCGAGCCCCATTTTCCCTGGTCGTTCCATCAGGAACAGTTGGTTGGGGTAGGAAGTTTGTAATTCTCTGACGATTGCGGCGGTTTCGTCGGGGGAGTTATCATCCACCACGAGTATGTCGAACTGTTTTGGCAGGCCAAAGATGGCGGTAATAATGTTTCGAATATTATCGGCCTCTTTATACGTCGGTATGATAATCAGGGCATCGGTTGCCATTGTTTTCCCAAGATAGTTATATCCTGCTAAGATAGTTTTTTTTAATGAAGCGGTTGGAATCCGGTCTTAGAAGTGAAGTAGGATAAAAAATATTGATCTGATAATCTGCTTTTTAATCATATTTTAAGAAAAAACTAAGGCGTTAGGTATTGTAGATATCCGGAATAGGCATATATTTGCATTCCAATTTTGACAACAGTGTTCTTTATAGGGTAGCGGAGGTTGAAAAAAAGTTTCAATTTCATTTGGATGGAAAGATTTTTTATCTACCTTTGCACCACTTTTAGAAACAGGAAATAGTTCTTTGAAAAGATTGAAGAGAGAAATTTAAGGTCGGTAAGGAAGAAGTCAATTCTTTAATTATTGACAGGATGAATCTTGAGCGATGATTTAAACATTTACAACGAAGAGTTTGATCCTGGCTCAGGATGAACGCTAGCGGCAGGCTTAACACATGCAAGTCGAGGGGCAGCATGTCCAGCAATGGATGATGGCGACCGGCGGAAGGGTGCGTAACGCGGGAGCAACATGCCCTATACAGGGAGATACACCAGGGAA
>LSQX01275335.1_pt1 | contig 15500 bp, 9 predicted proteins | sample 654561 | NCBI WGS metagenome assembly LSQX01 (sample SAMN04489861, study PRJNA283612) | anaerobic digester metagenome | isolation source: 4 biogas reactors fed with cattle manure at either 37C or 55C with and... | place: Denmark: Kongens Lyngby | collected 2014 | reverse complement strand
CTTGTACCGTATCTGCTTCAGGCTTTTTATCAACCCCTGGGGTGAATATTTTGAGGTGGGACCATTCTGTAGTCCGCCATTCAATATCATTTCCGATCTCACTGCCGTAGAGGCGCCACAGGTGATTCTGCCACATGACAATGCCATGCTCCCCCCTGAGCAGATGCAGACACTGCAGTTCACCTGGACGATGCCTCCCGGTGCACCGGCCACCACACAGTACCAGCTGACGATAATTGAGCTGCATGAAGAGTCAGCCAACTACCGTGACATGCTGCGCACCTAAGCCTATCCTGCCTTCTTCGAGACAACTGTCACCGGTGCTCCCACCTACCTCTACACCATAGCCAATCCTGCCTTCAGGCCTGACAGGGCCTACGCATTCATCGTCAGGGCAGTAGATCAGTTCGGGAATACCAACTTTAAAAACGGCGGATACAGCGAAGTGAACCTCTTTATGCAGGCCAAACAGGCGATGATATCTCCTCCGCCGGCAGCTCAGCCTCCCACACCCACGCTTCCCGGGTACCGGTTCAGCCCGGTTACCCCGCACTTATTGAAACCCACATCTATTAAAGGAAGACTCTCATACAAGTACCCCACAAAAAAACCGTTGCTTTCGAGCCCCGGTACGAAGCGGCCTCCACTGGCGGAGGCAAAGATTAAGCTGGTAACCCATTACATTGTGAAAGATGAAAAAGGGCGTATCGTTGATGATATGACCAGGCAAGGACTAAAGCAATGTAACGGCATATTCTACAATGAGCTGGACGGCAAGGTAGTAGCCACTGCCACTACCGGCCCTGATGGCGAGTTTGAGTTTAACTTTCTCTCAAACAATGACGGCGAGCCCCTGGGTAGCACTGACTGTTTTACCAGAATTGCCGGAGTGACCGGGCCCGGTACCGGTAATGAATCGTCAATGCCCCTTGCTGATCTGCTGACAGGCGGCCGTGGTGGCCCGAATATAGACAGAACGGCTGAGAGTGACATGGCAGTGAGTAACATGGCAGCAGCCAACGAGTGCCAGCTTTACCTGGCCTACCGTATCGTGATCGAAGGAGAGCATGCACGTTACTACCTCGACCCCGATCATGAGAATCGCTACTTCCTGCAGGTTAAGGGCGGTGAGTCAAAAAATGCAGGTGAGATCACCACCCTGGCCAGAAGCTTCGATCTGAAAGTGACCGTAACTGCTCCGAAACATAAAAGCAGTCTCACTTACCACAGCACAGAAAAAATCAGTAACATGACGGTCTGGGTCTACCGCAAACTGGTAATGCCCCTGCCATTCGGGCCTCCCTCCATCTTTCCTGCAAATGATGTGACGCCTGACAAGACCGATAAATTCCCGTCACCAAAAAGCTCCGGCATGACCTGTGTAGGGAAGACCACAACCGACAAAAATGGTGTCGCCAGTTTCAAAAATCTGGTCCTCAGCGATAATCCCGCCTACCAGTACTATCTTTATGTCAATGCCGAAACATACAGTTTCGAGAGCGGCGCCCCTCTCCTGCTCGACTTAAGGAAGCTGATCGACGAAGAGAACAGAAACAGTCCGGGAGCAGCCGCCTACCAGGGTCAGTCATTTCAAACCGTTGACGTCTCTGCCGGTTATAAAGAGCTGCTTGATATGCGTTCTGCCCATCATTGGGCAACACGGGAGTTCTCCAACAAACAGGAGATGGAACTGCGCTTCCCCACGCTGGTGGTAAAGCTGATGGCACCGCAAGGACTAAAACAGATCGACGAAAAGGCATATGTGATCCTGAGGGAGGATTACCGCTCGGGAAGTGCCATTTATGATGATAACGGATATAACTATTTAACCCAGGGGGGCATGATCGATACAAAACTGATGACCGCCACCGATACCAGTATTTACCAGCTTACCGATCTTCCCCTGGAGCTGTACGGACCCTCAGAAAAACTGGTCGGGCCGAAGAGGAGGGTCATCGTAAAAATGAGAGGATACGCCGATACTACCGTCACAGTAAACAATAATGACCCCCTCAGGATCGGCGAACGTGCCGAGGTGATCATTACAATGCGCTACGGTGCCACCATGAGGGGAAAGGTTATCGATGCCATGAGCCGCGAACCTCTCGCCGATGCCACTGTGAAAGTAATAGGAGATACCGAACTTGCAAGCAGTTCAGACAGGGAAGGGAATTACAGGCTGGAAGCACGCAGGCTCAACAGTTACCGCCAGGTGGAGATATACAGGCCGGGCTATATGACTGATACGGTAAATGTCATCCTCAGCGGAAAGGATAATGTTTACAACTTCGAACTGTTCCCCATGGCACGCATGCTGCAGGTAGAGGTATGGGCCGGCAGTGACTGGAAAAAGGGTGCTGTTGTGACACTGCCTGATGTTCAGGAGAGCTGGAAATACTCCTATTCAGGCGGCAGTCAGGCAGTGACATCACATCAGCTGTCGCATCCGGCAATGCAACAGACAGCGCAACAGACAGCGCAACAGACAGGTCAGCAGGGGGCACAGCAGACGGGGCCGTATATCACACATCAGACGGGACAGCAGGCGGGGCCGTATGTCACACATCAGACGGTACAGCAAGTGAAGCAAAATATTTCAAAAGGCAGTGTATCCGGCACACTAAGCCAGCTGGCAACGGGGCTGCAGCAGAGAGTACCTGCGAATCAGATCTCTCAAAGCTATCTCAGTAATTATAATATGACCCTCTCCAACGGGCTGGATCTGTCTGATATAATCCTGCCCGTCACAGCCTTCTCTCCCACAGCAGCGGATGAGAAGGCCTACGCTCAGGTTACTGACAATGAAGGATGGGCGGGATTCTGGTTTACCGGCGGAACAGATGACCGGTTCAGGCTGGTGATCACCAATGATCCCGGGGCTGACGATAACTATTGCGCCATCGTTACCTCGGTGAACGTGCCGTATGAGAAATCTGTCATGGGATCACGCTACCGGTTCACAATGCCGGGCGGCGGATGTCTCTCTGGCACAGTTTATCTTGGAGAGAGCAAAGAGGAACCCCTGGAAGGGATGGAGCTAAGGGCTACCATCACCACTGAGGCCGAACAGTATACTATTATTGCCGTCACTGATGGCTCAGGCCGCTACAAGCTGCGCAACCTGCCGGTGAACAGTCCTTTCAGGCTGACAGTGGGCTCCTCCAAAGGCGGAGAAAACTTTGTGGGGCATCAAGATGATCAGTATGTGCTGAAGAAAGGAGGTACTGACTGTCAGACAGAAGATTTCCACATGGAATCGATTGACGGGTTTGACGTCAGCACCTTCATGGGATTCCCATTTAATGCAACCGGGTTCAATGAGCTGCCGGGAGAGAGGGTAAGCCTTAGCGGCGGTATCATCCTGCCGGCGAACACACATTTCGGTGAGCAGAGGATCGATATAAAGGATGTGGAGATGATAAAGACTGCTGTTACCAACAGTTCCGGCAACATAGTGCTGCTGCCGGCAACACTTCCTTTCATCACTGATCTGAACGAGCTTAAAGTGACCCTGCCGGGCAGCTACAAGGCTGTCATAACCGATGCATCAGGACTGAAGCTCGACCTCTGTGACCAGGAAAAGCTGCTGGGCGAGATGAAAGCCCCGGTACAGATTAATTCTGAAACAGGTATCCCGGAACTTAACGGCAACTTCGGAGGCTATAACTTCAGCCTGCCCGATCTCTTTCTGGCGACAAAGCCCGCTTCCGGCAAAGCTGCCATCACGGTCTACAGCAGCAAGGGACAGACAACTTCCGCAAATACCGGAAACAATGGATTCTATCTGAGCGACGGGAAAAGCGAAACACTGGCTTACAGTGTCGGAGGGTTCAACAAAATGGCCCTGGCACAGCCTGACGAATCATTTTTTGACAAAAACGGACTGACCCTGCGGACACGGCTAAAGGCTTCCATCCCCACACTCAATCCCAAAGAACTGGAGATCGATGCCGGAACGATCAGAATCAACAAGCAGGGCCTGACAACCCTCAACCAGAAACCCTTCACCGTGAAAATGGGAAACTGGACACTGAACTGCGATAAATGGGCAGTAAGCCACGAGGGAATGCTGGTATCTGATGCAACCCTGTCGGCCGGCGCTGACATCCGGATCGAGAACCTGAAATTTACTTCCACGACTCTCTGGACAGACAAGGCAAAGGTACATCTTGAAAAGATGAAGCTACTGGGTGTAAAGGAGGTCGCTATCAGTACCACAATAAAAGGACTGAGCTATCAGTACCTGCACGACGGGGTCTATGGCTGGAGCCTGTGGGCCATACCAGAGGCGGGGGAAACCCCAGTAGCCACCCTGAGTGACATGCCGGGACTGGCTCCGGGTGACAGGATACAGTTCACCGCGGTCGCCTTCAACAGTGAGGGTGAAAGCATGCTCGTGCTCAACAGCCGCAAGTTCAGGCTCTATAACATCGTTGACTTCACACCATATCCCTCCACCCCTATGTATGTGACCACCTCCTCTCTGAAGTTAAAGGGGAACTATGACTTTGGCATACCCGGGTATGTAAAGCCTTCGGGTGCCATGGGATATTTCAGGGAAGGAAGCAGGATGGAGTTTGCCATGATGGACATGGAGGTTTTCAGGTTCACACATCACAACGTCATCTATGACCTTAGCAATGAGTACAGGCTCAGTGAAGGACTTTTCACCGCACTCGGCACCATAGAGGAGCCGGGACACCTGCCACAACTGAAAGTGACAATGACACACCGCGCCACCGCTACGCGGCTTGATATCGACAAGGGACAGAAGCTCAGTATGGGCTCCGGAAGAGAGCTGGCAAACCTCGTGGGAGACAACAAGGTGATAAACAATGCATGGGATGTACTGCGCTTTGAAGGTGAGGTGAAAGGATTCAACAATGTCAATCCCGGACAGAAGATGAACTTCGAGGTGAGAGGCACCGTACAGGCTGGCGGGCAACAGATAGCGGTAAGCGACATACCCTCCTTTCCGGGACTGACAATGACCTATGACCTGCCAAATGCCAGGCTCATTGGCAGTGCGGCACTTGACATGAACCTTGGCGGACTAAAGCTTGACGGCAATATCAATACCGTGATGGACAGTCAGGGCTGGCTTTTCTCCGCCGGCGGTCTCATTGAGATTCCGGGTATAGGCGGCGCCAACCTCTTCGGTCTCTTTGGCAACTACCAGGATATACCTGATGAGGTATCAAATCTGATAGGTAATGCAGTCTGCCTGCCGGCCGGGTTCAAGACCAACCTCAGCGGGTTCTTCCTCTCGGCCGGACTGACAAAGCAGATACTGCCGAAGGTGGACCATGACTACGGTATTGTAAAAGTTCAGGCAGGTGTTGATGTGAGCATCAATGCCCGTACCTTCATGACATTCGGACAGGGAACCACATTCGGGATGGGAGTGCTGGCTGAAGGCCATGCCTACCTGGGCGGTTATTTTGCTGCCACATGCACCTCGGCAAACGCCGACGCCCGTCTGCAGTTCGGCGTAAGCGGAGACTACAACACCAGTACCCGGGTGTACAATATCGACGGCTGTGCGAGCCTCAACCTTAAAATTTCAGCCAGCCAGTGTATACCGGCACTGGTCGCCTGCGGCCCCTGCCTTTCGGTCGACCTGGCTGATTTCACCATTGGAGCCAATGTACACCTTGATAACAACAAGGGCTTCTCAATGGGCATAACCACCAGTAGTTGTGACCAGCAGTGCAAATAATTACAACAGCAAAAGAATGAACAAAATGAGATTATCAGTTATCCGTAAGAGAGAGCTCCCGAAGCTGAGCCTCATCATTGCCCTGTTCCTGCTGTTGAGCAGTGTTGTCCGCGGTCAGGAACAGATAAGAACAGCCCTGCCGGCACCCAAAGGGATTCTGGTTTTTGCAGGGATGGAACTGGCCGATGGCAACAGGATCGATTACTACAGCGTTGAACGCTCTTATGACCAGCGCCGGTGGGAGATCATCACCGGGATGAAGTCACCATCAGGATGGGATGAGTTCTATGCCGCCTTCCGGCTGTGGGAACCGGACTTCGGGTTCCAGGGAATACCCGGACCCGCTGACCTGATGGAAGGGTGGCATAAATGCGGGATAGCCGGCGTGATCGACAGTATGGGTTACTGGGCATCGTCAACGGGCGTCAGGCTGGCAGCAGGACTGGCATTTTATGATCAGGAAGCACAGGAAGGGGTAAGAGTGTGGTACAGAACCAGGGCAGTAAAGGACGGAAAGGTGGTGTCAGAGCTGCTCTCCGCACCGGCAGAATGGCCCTTTGTGCCGCAGTTCGACCCGCTTACCCTCAGTGAAAGGAACGTTGACAAAAACGTCTTTTACCTGAAATGGCAGTCACAGGGTACAAACCCGGCACCCGGCTTTGCAATACGATACTATGAGGGTGATCAGCTGTATGAAGCAGAAGGGGCAACAGCATTATACCACAGCGGAAATACTACCTTCTATATCTTCCAGGATTCCACGAAACATCTTACCCGGCAGAGACAGTACTTCCTCAATCCCACAGACCTGTACGGCAACCGCGGTGCAGCAACAGAGATCGTACTGCTCTCCGGCACCACGGCCTCCCCTACCTTCTTCCGCAACCTGAAAGCCGTCACCGACACCACGGACTATGGTGTGCTGGTAAACTGGCAGCTGCAGAACAGGGAGCTCCTGAAAGGGATAAACATTTTCCGCAGCAGCAGCTATGACGAAGATGAATATGAACTGTTGGCAACCCTTCCCCCTGATGACAACTCTTATACCGACAGGATGGTCGATCCCGACAGGATGTACTATTACTATCTCGAGACTGTCAGTGACCGGGAGGACACGCCGAAACGCAGTGCGATAGTCTTTAACTCCGCCCTTGACAGACTTCAGCCACTATTCCCGTCAATCCATCGTGGTGATGATGTGGCCGGAGGCATAACGGTCAGGGTGAGGGCTACCGACCTGAACCTTGCAGGGGTGAAGATATACCGCAGTGACGGCATTACACCCGGGCTCTATCCTGTCACAGACATACTGCCACTGACAGAGAATGAGGTTGTATACAGTGATACCAGCGCCATACTGAGCGGTGAGCTCAGCTTCCTCTATGCCGCCACCTCGGTCAACACCAGCTCCGTAGAGAGTATCTTCTCCGACACACTTGCCATTCATCCCGGTATCAGGACAATACCGCCCACACCCGTCTCCCTGTCAGCCTTCGAAGAGGATAATGCTGTCAGGCTCGTCTGGGAGGACGTGAGGAGCAGGCATATCATCACCCGCGGCTACCGCCTCTACCGCCGTGACCTGCCTGACGGCCGGCTGGCACCACTGCTGCCGGCTGACTCCGTAATCACCGTTCCAATGTTTACAGACATGACTGCAGAGCCCGGCAAGAGCTATGAGTATGCGGTGGAGACCATTGATGACCTGGGAGGGGTAAGCGGACAGATGACCGCAGCACAACTGACACTTCGGGCACTTCGGCTACCAATACCTCCGCCGCTGAGGGTGACTGCAGAAGAGGGAAGGGTGACAGTACAGTGGGCTGAGCCGGTCAAGGAACAGCTGCTGACACTGAGCCTCTACCGCTACCAGAGGGGAGAGGAGCCACTGTTGCTGAAAAGGATCACCAACGAAGTGCGAAGCTATGCGGATAAGACTGTAAAAAAGGGAGAACTATACTTTTATTATACAACCTTCACCGACGGCAAAGGGAACGTGAGTGCCCGGTCACAGGAGGCAGGCATAAGGGCGGAATAAGCCCGCGTCATAATCCAAGCATATCCATCAGGCCGTTTATGAAGGTCAGCGGATGTGCAGGATTACCCGGCACATACAGATCAATATGATGATTTTCAATAAAACCTCTCTTTATGGCCGGGCTGCCGGCAAAGAGCCCCCCGCTGATGGCATCGGTACCACAAAGAATTATCAGCCTGGGCGAAGGCATTGCCCGGTAAGTTATTTCAAGAGCATCTGCCATATTCTCACTGACAGGTCCGGTAATTACAATTCCGTCTGCATGACGCGGTGAAGCAACAAATTCAATACCATACCTTCCCATATCAAAATTCACATTCCCTGCCGCATGGAGTTCCATTTCACAGGAGTTATCCCCTCCTGCCGAAACCTGACGGAGTTTGAGTGATCTCCTGAAAAGCCGGCGCACCACGGGTCTGACTGCCTGTTCATTAAAATCCGGACGAACGGAATGGCCGGGCTTTACTATCAGACCACTCCTTTCAGATGCTGCAATCCGGTAATCACTGGTAAAGCGGAAAATACCGGGAAACATAAGTGCACATGCATTACAGAAAGTGCAGCGGCCAAGGTCGATTGAACCGCTATTCCCGTCAATGGCACCGGTGGGACACATGGCAGCGGCAGCCCCGGCCTGGGCTGAGCTTATCCCGGGAGAAATGACCGGTCTCCCCCTGAAGCGTTCCGACAATACCTGGTTTCGCAGATCAGCAATATACTGTATACGGTGGTCAGCCAATATTTTTATTTCCTTTATCATAATTTCCGGTTCTGTTTATTACAGATCATTGCCACAATAGGATAGGTTGAAGCTCTTGTTGCACACGGGAAAGTCCGATATCTCCTGATTGCGGACAGCAAGCGCCAGAACCATCCAGTTATGCAGTGAGGGATCCTTGATCCTGTAATGCCCCAGCCGGCCATCAGCATCAGTCAGGGCCACATGACATATCTCACCTCTCCACCCCTCAGTTACAGATACTCCAAGACTGCCGGGCCTGAACCTGAGATCATAAGCAGGCTGCCCTGTGCTTTTTTCCCCCTTTTTCCATTCTTCCGCCAGCTTACGGATGATACTTACTGATTCCCTGACTTCCATGACACGCAGCATGCCCCGGGCCATTACATCTCCTTTTAACTGCAATGCCGGTATTATTTCCATCTGTCTGAAATACTGGAAAGGATGTGTTGCCCGTATATCCCTGGACAGGCCACATGAGCGGGCCGCCATTCCCACAGCCCCAACCGAGAGTGCCTGCTGCCGGCTGACTTTCCCTGTTTCCTCAAAACGCCCCAGCACACTGGGTAATGTATAAACACAGTCTGTTACATTAATATACCTTCTTTCAACCTCTTCAAGAACCCTGAGTATTTCGTCTGCAATTGCTTCCGTAAGAGGATAATCAGATCCGCCGGGGCGGATCAGGCCTTTCCCGAAACGGTTGCCGCACCAGAATTGTGTGGTATTGATAACCATAGTCCGTAATGCTTCGCAGGCAACCTGACCGAGCTGATAGGCCACATCGGCACACAGGGCGGCCGTGTCACCTATGTGTATTCCTATGCGTTCCATTTCAATGGCAATACATCTTTCCGCCTCCAGTGAAGGAGGGGGAACAAAGCCTGCCAGTGATTCACTAAGCTGTGCATGAGCCAGTCCGTGCCCCACAGCGGTATCACCGGCAATACATTCAGCCAGAAGGGAACGCCGGAGCCCGTTTTCACCAGCTTCCGTAAAAAGCCGTTCAATCCCACGGTGCTGGTAACCCAGCTGTATTTCCAGATGCAGTACTTCCTCACCATGACAGATGAACCGGAAATGACCGGGCTCAATCACGCCGGCATGAACAGGTCCTACCCCAACCTCATGCAGTTCCTCGCTTTCCATCTCATAAAAAGGATAATTATCCATCACACTCTGCCTGTCGGCCCTGTCATGCGGATATCTTAAGGGCTTAAGCCAGGGGTGGCTGTCAAATACCACACCATAACGTTCATATATTTCACGTTCAAATATATGCAGTGCATGACATGAATCGGCAAGTGATCGCAGAGGAGTACCGTCATCCTTTTTCTCATGACAAAGTATTCTCACAGTGCCGGCCGCATCATCGGCAATACAGCATATAAAACGGAAACCTGCAGGTATCCTGTGACAGAAATAAGCCAGGCAATGGAATTGTTCACTGCCCAGCATGGCAAGAAGCTCTTCACAGAAAAGAGGATAATCAAGTACCGGTATCTTTCCTGTGTCTGCCGGCACTGAAGCATTCATAATCTCTATATATCTTCCACTGTTCATCTTTTCCTATTTTGGGAGTAAGGCAACACTTTTGCCTATCAGTTCAGTAAGAAAGGGAGGCTGATAAAAGCAGATCAGGATTACCATGGCCAGCAGGATGAACTGGCTGACTGATTCTGCCGGATTCACGGTACCGGGGGGCTGCCTGATATCACTGTGATTCCTCGGCGATGAAAAGCTTATATGCATTATCCTTGTGCTCAAGGCATAAACCACGAATATAAGAAGTATGAGCGAAAGCACCAGGATAAACCACTGGCCGTTAATGACCATGGCCTTAAAAATCATCAGCTCCGGAATAAACATTCCTGAAGGGGGAATGGCCAGTATGGTGATCATTCCGATTATCAGCACGGCTCCGCCAGCCGGATATAGTTTTAAATACCTTCCTGTTTCATCAAGTCTGAAAGTATGAAGCACTTCCGAAAGCTGTCCCATCTGGTAAAAAAGACTGGATTTGGCCAGGGAATGAAGTACTATAAGCAGCAATGCGGCATTATATCCGCTGCCGCCGATACCGAGGGCAAGTGCCACCAGTCCCATATTCTCAAAACTTGAATAGGCCAGCATACGTTTCAGATGCTTTGCCTTGAGCATGTATCCTGCAGCAACAAGAAGGGACAGGACACCTGCAAGAACCAGTACATGGTTCATAAAAGACAGAATTGACGTAGAGGAGAAAAGTGTGTAAACCCGGAAAATCGCCAGAAAGCCCACATTCATCAGGGCAGTGGAGATAAGTGCACTCACGGGCGGGGGAGACACCGAATGGGCATCAATGGTAACGGTATGCATTGGGAAAAGACCCATCTTTGTACTGAAGCCCACCACTACAAATACGAAGGCGATCTTCAGGTAAAGAGGGTCAGCCCCGGCAATCACAAGGGAGAATGAAGCAAAGGAAAGATTGGGCGCCTCACCTGTTCCATAGATAAAGCCGAGGAAGAGTATTCCCAGGTAGGCAAGGGCTATCCCCGTGGAACAGATGAATATATACTTCCATGTAGCCTCAAGTGCTATTTCTGTACGGTCGTGATAGATAAGCAAGGCGACGGCCAGGGTGGTGGCTTCCACAAAGATCCAGAGGACAGTCATGGCGTTGGCCAGATAGGCACCTGCCATAAAGGTAATAAGGGCCGTCAGCCCGGCATGATATATATTGTACCTCTTCAGAATGTCTTTCCGGGTGTATATAAATCCGTGATACAGTGTGGGCAGGGTAAGGAGTGCCAGTACCGACAAAAGCAGCACCGCAGTACTGTCAAAGGTAAAATAGGCAAGTTCAGTTTTACCCGGATTGATCCATGCATGAATGGTAAGAGCAATCAGCCCGGCAGAAAAGGCAAGCGAAAGCACCCTTGTGGCAAGTCTGCCGGGAGACAAAAGCATTGCAGTACTCAGCAATACTGATATTATGAAAAAAAACAACAGCATCTTTAATCTTTCAACATTGTTAGTTCATTGGTATGCGGTTTCAGCCTCAGTCCGAAAAAGCCAAGTATCAGGGCTCCGACAAAAAGGTCAAGCATCAGACCTATGTTGATAAACATGGGCATTTCACCCCCTACTGCCAGTGAAAAGAAAAAAACAGCATTTTCAACAACCAGGAATCCGATCAGATGTGAAATAATGAGCTGGTGTGTCACAATCAGAAGGAGACCTGTATAAAGCGTAAAGAGAGAAATTGCCAGATAAATGGTATTGATGAAGGGATTCACAAGGATCATCGCCAGACTGACACTTATAAACAGACCTGCGATTGAAAACAGGAGAAGATAAAATCCGGGCATTGCCTGGTGGTGTACCCTGGTCACCCCTGAACGTCTGAGTATCCTGTTCAGAAGATAAGGCAGGATCATGGCTTTGAAAAAGAGTGTTTCCGCCACAATAAACAGCAGGTTGACCAGGTTGACCTCTTTCAGTTCAAACACGGCAATACCGCATAACATAAGACCCTGAAGGGCTATCAGCCTGACATAGGTGGAAAGTCTTTCCGCCGAAGCAAAATAAATCAGAGTTACTGCAAAAATGACGATAAGATAATTTACCATTTTTTTCAGACAAGTTTTTCAGTCAGTATCAGTATTACCATAAATGCAATAAGCGCAACCGAAGTGAGGGTCAGTATATATTTCGGATTCTTGTTCATCTTGTTACGTGCCCTGAATGATTCTGTAATACCTATCACCACGGCAAACAAGGCCTGAACCACAAAGAACATTACTATCTTCAGTATGGTATTCCAGCCGGCCGGCACGATAAGATTATATATCAGCGAACCATAGATGGCAAATTTCAGATACGTGCCTGTATGAATCAGAGCCTTGTCAAAGCCGCTGTGATCGAGTATCATCACTTCATGAACCATTGTGAGTTCAAGATGGGTCTTCGGATCGTCAACCGGAAGCCTGCTGTTTTCCACCATAGCGATCTGCACAAACAAATAGGCTCCTATAATGCTGTATATAAGAACATAATCGTTTCCTGTAATATAGAAATGATTGAATATTACGGAGAATGATGTATATCCTGTAAACATGGCGAATGTGGCCAGCAAAACAAAAAAAGCCGGCTCCACAATCATGGAAAAAAGAGCCTCGCGACTGGCCCCCATACCCTGAAAACTACTTCCCGTATCAAGAGCCCCGATGATCATAAAGAACTTGCCCAGGGCCAGAAGATATGCAAAAAATATAAAATCCCCCTCGAAAGAGATCAGTGCTTTGTTTTCAGCAAAAGGCAGCAGAAGCATTGCAACAACTACCGTGGCAAGAGCAACGGCCGGTGCCATACGGAACATGATCCCTGTGGTATTGCTGAAAACACTTCCCTTCCTCAGCATAACCGCAATATCCTTCAGAGGCTGAAATACCCCGGGACCTTTACGTCCTGAAGCAATGCTCTTTGTCCGTATAATTACTCCCGGAAANNCCCGGGAAAAATCTCGTCCTCTTCTATCTTTTCTGTCAACACAGTGCTGCGCAGCACTGGTTTTGCAATATGATTAAAGTTGGAGGCAAAAGATGTTGCCGTATACTGCTGTGCCGGAGTTACCGCAGTATAGCCGCATCCCCAGGTCGGACCCGTTTCAACAGCCCTGCGGCTCAGATGATAGCTGCGGTACAGAAGCAGGGTGCCAAGGGAGACAATAAAAATCCCTCCCGCCAGACTGATCTGTGACAGATTGGATACAAATGATCCGCGAGTGAACAACTGACTGTCAAGATCCCATATGTTGACGGCCAGTTTAAAAACAGGTTTCACAATAAGTGGTGAACCCAGTCCTATGAGCATTATCAGGACAACATTGAAGAGCTGTGGAATGATCATCCCTTTCGTTGCTTCGCGGGCATGACCTACCAGCTCTGACCGGGCTTCACCCAGAAAAACGATCCCGAAAGCCTTGGTGAAGCAAAAAATTGCCAGTCCGCCAATAAGCGAAAGTCCGGCAATAGACCCGATGATCAGAATGGAATGATAGAGTGTGGCCTCCGGCAAACAGGTAAACATTCCCATGTAGATAAGATATTCTGAGATAAAACCGTTAAACGGAGGCAGACCGCAAATAGCAAGGGAACCGGTAAGAAAAAGTATTGCCGTCCATGGCATCTTTCTCATCAGACCTCCCATCCGTTCCATGTTACGGGTATGAATGGCACGGTAAACTGATCCGGCATTGAAAAAAAGAAGCGATTTAAAAAGTGAGTGATTAAGTACATGCAACAATCCTCCGGAGAATCCCAGAAGGGACAGAAGCTGGTTATCAAGTGCCCTGCCGGTCATTCCCAGACCGATGCCAATACCTATTATTCCGATGTTCTCAATACTGTGATAGGCAAGAAGCTTCTTCAGATCATGCTGAACTATGGCCATCATCACCCCTAAAATACCGGACAGAAGGGAAATCACCAGGATAATAATTCCGGTTAAAAGAAGATCAGACTGCATTGATGCCAATATGCGCACCATTCCGTAAATACCCATTTTTATCATCACTCCCGACATCACGCCGGAGACATGGGAAGGAGCGGCAGGATGAGCTTCCGGAAGCCAGGTATGCAGGGGAATGAATCCGGCCTTGATGGCAAAACCGGTAAAGAAAAGCAGAAAAACAGGCAGATTGGGGCGAAGGCTAAAATAACTGTCAAGAGCATCAAAGCTCATCCGGCCCGTATCCTTTTGAACCAGTAAAAATGCAATCAGTATGAAAAACATCCCGATATGCATCTGGATGAGATAACTGATACCGGTTTTTAAAATCTTCCTTTCTTCTGCCTCAAAAATCACCAGGATAAAAAACGCTGCAAGATTATCGATTGTAAGAATAATTCCGTTACCGTAAAGCGGGGGAAACAGCATGAATTTCCTTACTTCATCTGATCCGCTCAGAATGCCGTAACTCCATGAAGTGGTAAGAACAATGCCTGCCAGCACCAGGGTCAGCGTGAAGTAATATTTCAGTGACTTTGGCACGGCAAAAATCAGCAGCGTCAAAATCAGAATCACGGAAAACAGGACGGAATTAATCATTACAACCGGCAATTTGCACGCAAATGTATAAAATATCATCTTAAAGACAAATACCCAAATTTTGTGCAGAAAAATATGTATAAATCTGATACCCAGATTAACAGCGAAAACAATCCGACCTGAAGGCTTCTGATACTTCATGATCCGGAATTTCCTGCTATCTGTTCCTGTCTCTTCCTGTCTCTTCCTGTCTGTTCCCGTCTGTTTCTGTCTGTTCCCGTAATTAACTTACCGGATATTTTAGAATTTTAGCCCTTATTCCCTTATGCCCGGAAGCCACATAACAAAACTGACACGGAATGTTTCCATGGCTGTAGAGTCAAACCGGGTCCGGAGAAGTAAATCCGGATGTTTTACAGAGATGCAAAACAACTGACTACAATCAATAAGCCAGTATATTATCCAATTTGTGTATATTTGCAGATTCATATTATGAAAACGGACAGAAATATCATACTCAGGGTCTGGGGGTCGGCCCTCCTGATTTTATTTTTGCTCTTTTTTGTAAGCAATAACTTCTTTAAACATGCTCATCAGCTGGATGACAGGATAATTGTTCATTCTCATCCCTTTAAATCAGATTCACAGGGCAATCCCTTACATAACCATTCAGCAACAGATTACCTCCTGATACATTTTTTCAACACGGTTGTTTTCTATACCACTTTCAGTACTGTTCTGATTAGTGCAGTAATAACTCTCGCTCATACAATTATCTCACACTATAACAATCCTTTTTTCCGCTTCCTTTCCTTTTTACCCCGAAAATTCCGGGGTCCTCCGGCTGTCATATTCTGTTAATATTATTCTCATAATCAGGATAATCAGAAAAGGCTGCAGGCCTTCAAAACTGTATCATTCCTTAAATATTTATATTTTAAGTCTAAAAAAATGACAAGGATTTTATTACC
>LSQX01023661.1_pt1 | contig 15500 bp, 16 predicted proteins | sample 654561 | NCBI WGS metagenome assembly LSQX01 (sample SAMN04489861, study PRJNA283612) | anaerobic digester metagenome | isolation source: 4 biogas reactors fed with cattle manure at either 37C or 55C with and... | place: Denmark: Kongens Lyngby | collected 2014 | reverse complement strand
CGGGAGTGTTGATGCGCCAGCGCGTCATTCGCCGCCGGGGGCGCCGGTGCCTCCTCAGGTGGCCACGCTACCGGTTGAAGCGCACCTCGAGGATGTCGCCGTCCTGCACCAGGTACTCCTTGCCCTCGAGGCGCACGCATCCGGCCTCCTTACAGGCGGCGACGGAGCCAAGCTCATTCAGCTTCTCGAACGGGATCACCTCCGCCCGGATGAAGCCGTCATACATGTCGCTGTGTACTTTACCCGCGGCTTCGCGAGCCGTCACGCCGGAAGAGATGGTCCAGGCGCGCGCCTCGTTCTGATTCGCGGTGAAGAAGGTGATGACGTCCAGCAGATCGTAGCAGGCCCGGATCACGCGGTCGTGCGCGGGCGCTTCGAGGTCATACTCAGCGAGGAACTCCAGCTTCGTCTCTTCATCGAGTTCGGCAAGCTCCTGCTCCAGCCCCGCTGAGACTGGTATCCAGGCCATCCCTGCTTCCTCAGCAAGCTTGCACGCCCCGGTGCAGGTTCGCGCCCGCAGGTCTTCCTCGCTGACGTTGAAGATCACCAGCAGCGGCTTGCTCGTGAGCAGGTTGAAGCCGCGGAGCATCCTCCGCTCGTCGTCGTGAAGCGGCATGTCGCGCACAAGCCGCCCCTCGCCAAGCTCCTCGTTCACGCGCTGGAGCAGGTCGCGCTCGTGGCTGGTCTTGTCGCGCGCGGACTTGAGTTCATCCTCGATGCGCGCGATTCGGCGCTCCACGATCCCGAGGTCGGTGACCGTCATCGCCAGCATCAGCGCCTCAAGGTCCGAGGCCGGCTCAAGCGGCTCGGCACGGTGGTCCAGTTCGCCGAAGCACTGAAGGGTCAGCGCGAGCGCATCGGCATCGCCGGCGATCTTCGACAGGCTCTCATCGCGCGAATCGACGCCGCTATGCAGCGCCGGCAGGTCCGCGAAGGTCACTTCGGGCTGAGTTGCGGCGCTGGAGCCGTAGATCTCCTGTATCCGGGGAATCCGTTCGTCGGGGACCTTCACCACCGCCAGTCGGGCATCGCCGCGCCCCATCTCTGACGGCTCATTCCCGCGTCCGGTAACGATGTTGAAGAGCGTGCTCTTGCCACTTCCGGGCAGTCCGAGGAATCCCACCTTCATCGCGATCACCTCGATGGCGACTCGTTGGCCGGCGGAACCGTCACCTGCTCACGTGATGGTTCGCCACCGCGGCGGGTATCCCTTCACAGTGTCAGCGGCTGAAGCGGATGTCGAGGTAGTCGCCATCCTCGGTGATGTAGTCGCGGCCTTCGAGCCGTATCGCGCCCGCCTGTCGGCATGCGGCGAAGGAGCCGAGTTCATCAAGCTTGGCGAACGGCGCTATCTCGGCGCGGATGAAGCCGTCGTAGATGTCCGAGTGAATCTTGCCACCGGCCTCGCGCACCGTGCTGCCGCCCTCCACGGTCCAGCCGCGAGCCTCCTTCTCATTGCCGGTGAAGAACGTGATGACGCCCAGCAGGTCGTAGCAGGCCCGAATGAAGCGGTCGCGCGCAGGCTCAGCGAGGCCGTAGTCCGCGAGGAAAGCGTCGCGCATCTCCTCATCGAGCGCCGCGATCTCCTGCTCCAGCGTGACCGCGATGATCTCGTAGTCCAGCCCCATCCGCTCGGCCAACTCGATCGCCTCCCGACAGCGCTCACCGGAGAGGTCGTCATCGGCCACGTTGAGCACCACCAGCAGCGGCTTGTTGGTGAGCAGGCTGAAGCCGCGCAGAAGCAGCGCCTCCTCCTCGCTCATCGGCAGGTCGCGCACCAGCAGGCCCTCCGTCAGATGATCGGCAACGCCCTGCAGCAGAGTCCGCTCGACGCTGCTCTTGTCGCGCGAGGACTTCAGCTTCGCCTCGATACGCTCCATGCGTCCCTCGACGATCGCGAGGTCGGTGATCGTCATCTCCAGCAGCAGCGCTTCGAGGTCCGCCGCGGGCGAAAGCTCGTTGCCCTGGTGGTCCATCTCGCCGAAGCCCTGGATCACCAGCGCCAGCGCGTCGGCGTCCCCGACGAGCTTGGTCAGGCTGTCGTTCTGCAACCCATCGCCATCGTCGTGATGCAGCGCGACGAGGTCCACGAAGGTCATCTCCGGGTGGATCAGTTCGGCGGAACTGAGGATCTCCGCCAGCCGCGGCAGTCGTGGGTCGGGGACCTTCACGACCGCCATCCGTGACTGCGTCTTACCCATCTCCGCGGGATCAAGCTCACGACCGGTAACAACGTTGAAGAGTGAGGTCTTCCCGCTCCCGGGGAGACCAAGGAATCCTACTTTCATGGCTCTCCTGTCCTGACTATCCGACTAAGGGATCATGCGTGTCCGGCGATGCTCAGAGGAGCGGCCTCCGCCGCCCTACGTCACGAGATCCGGCAGCATCCTTCGAAGCTCATCGGCGTCAATCGGCCCCTCACGCAGTACTCGGGGCGGGTGGGCGCTCAGGTCCAGCACCGTCGAAGCTCTGCCGCCGGGGCATCTTCCACCATCCACGACCAGCCCGACGTGGCGCAGCAGCTCCTCCGGCAGGTCGGCCACCTCACATGCGGCAGGGGCGCCGGAGATGTTGGCGCTGGTCACTGCCAGCGCGCCTCCGGCGGCGGCGAGGATCGCCTGCGCGATCTCGCTGTCGGGCATGCGAATGCCGACGGTATCCCTGCCTGCGGTGACCCAGTCGGGAACCGTGTCGCTTCTTCGCACCACGATAGTCAGCGCGCCCGGCCAGAAACGCCTTAGCAGACCCTCGTGCGCCTCAAGCTCCCCCGAGACCAGCCGCTGGGCATCCGTCACCGAGGCCACCAGCGCCGGAATTGCCCCATCTCGCGGCCGCAGTTTGGCGGCAAAGAGAGCCTCTACCGCGCTCTCCTCATCAAGCCGCGCGGCGATGCCGTAGACGGTGTCGGTCGGGATGACGATCAGGCCGCCGTCGGCGAGCACCGCGGACGCCTCGGCCGCAGCTTCATCAATCGTGGCCGGAGGCACGGAGATCTGTGCGGGCTGCCTCATCGGTCGAGCACCCCGATTACGGCGGCGACCACACGATCTACTTTGCCGAGGTCCCTGCGGATGATCGTCTCCGCGATATTCAGCTTCTCCTGCAGCAGATCAGCCACGGCGGCCGCCTGCCCCTGCCCCACCTCGAACGCCACCGCGCGCAGCGCCGACAGTTCGGCGCACTGGCCAATGATCGCCCGATAGGCACCGAGGCCACCTTCGCCCGAGCCCACCAGCGCATGCCGCGGCTCGTGCTTGACGATCTCCGGCATCAGCGCGTCGAAGTCTTCCTCCCGCACGTAAGGCGGGTTGCTGACGACCATCTCGATCCGATCGGCCCACCCGCTCTCATGCAGCGGCTCCAGCCACGGGCCCTCAAGGAGCGTCACGCGCCCGCCGAGCTTATGCTGCTTTACGTTCTCCGCCGCAAGCTCCAGCGCCTCGGGAGAGACATCGGTAGCCAGCACTTCCGCGCCAGTCAGTTCGGCGGCCAGTGTGATGGCGATGACGCCGGTGCCGGTGCCGATGTCCGCGATGACCCGGAGGCCATGCTCCCGCGCAAGCTCCAGCGCGAGGTCTACGAGCGTCTCGGTATCCGGACGGGGGATGAGCGCGCGGGGGTCGCAGAGGAACTCGCGGCCGTGGAACCCGGTGCAGCCGAGGAGATACTGCAGCGGCTCCCGCCGCGCTCGTGCGCTGACGAGAGTGTCTAGTGCCGCCTGCTCGTCGCCGGTCAGCATCCGCTCCCGGTGCATCAGGAGCTCTGACAGGCGCAGCCCAAGCACGTGGGCGGCGACCATGCGTGCGTCGAACTCCGCCTCGGGCACCCCGGCCTCCTCCAGCCGGGTCTGCGCATCACTGATGGCCTCTCTGAGCTTCATGGTGGCTGATGCCAAGTGTCAGAGGCTCGCGGCAAGCTCCTCGAGGCGCTGCTGGCGTTCGTGCTCGCTGAGGGCCTCGATGAGGCTGTCGATCTCCCCGATCATGATGGCCGGGATGTTGTGAATGCTCATGCCGATGCGGTGATCGGTCACGCGGTCCTGCGGGTAGTTGTACGTCCGCACCTTCTCCGAACGGTCGCCGCTCTTGACCGCCTGGCGCCGCTGCGCGTCCACCGCCTCCATCTGTTTCTGCTGCTCATGCTCGTAGAGCCGAGCGCGCAGAACCGTCAGCGCTTTCTCCCGGTTCTGCAACTGCGAGCGCTCATCGCGTGAGGCGGCCACGAGACCCGTGGGTGTGTGCGTGACGCGCACCGCGGTCTCGTTCTTCTGCATGGACTGGCCGCCGGGGCCACCGGCGCGGAATGTGTCCCACTCAAGGTCGCCGGGATTGATCTCAACATCAAGTTCCTCGGCCTCAGGCAGCACGGCCACCGTCGCGGCAGAGGTGTGTATCCGCCCCTGCGACTCGGTGGCCGGAACGCGCTGGACACGATGGACACCGGACTCGTGCTTCAGCAGTCCGAACGCACCCTGACCCTGCACGTTGAAGATGATCTCCTTGTATCCCCCCATGGCGCCCTCGTTGACTGAGATCACATCGAGATTCCAGCCCATCCGCGCCACGTAGCCGTTGTACATGGTGTAAAGATCGCCAGCGAACAGGGCGGCCTCATCGCCGCCGGTGCCCGCNNCGGATCTCGACGATCGCGTTGCGGTTGCGCATAGGATCGGGGGGAATCAGCAGCAGCAGCAACTCGTGTTCCATCGCCTCGATTGCCGCCTCAGCTTCATCCAGCTCCGCCTGGAGGAACGAGCGCATCTCCGCGTCCTCGGCGCCATCGAGCATGGCGGCGGCATCATCCCGCGTCTGCAGGTGCCCGCGGTACTCGTTCAGCTTCTCCATCGCCGGCACAAGCTCCGAGTGCCGCATCGAGAGCTCACGCAGCCGCGTGGAGTCATTGAGCACCTCCGGCGTCGTGAGTTGCTGTTCCACGTCCTGATATTCCGCTTCAAGGCGCTCAAGCGCCGGCAGGAGGTCCATGTTTATCCTGATTCCGTAGGGTACGCGCGGGCGATGGGTTGCCGCGTCTTAAGCATCTGCGGTGACGGTCTCGTTGTCACGGGGAGGCTCGGCCGGTGGCGTCTCCCGCAGGATCTCGCCGCCGCGCCCGATGGCGACCCGCTCGGGCTCCGCGAAACCCTCGGGCAGGTCCACCTCCGGCGCTACCGCCGCAAGGGCGTAGATGGCGACCTCGACCTGCTCCCGGTCCGGCTGGCGGGTCGTCAGCTTCTGCATCAGCATACCTGGCGCGGCGAGTATCCGCGCGGCCCAGGAGTGGCGATGCCGCCCGGCCAACGAGATGATCTCGTAGGCGATGCCCGCGACCGGCGGCAGCATTGCCAGCCTAAGTAGCGCCAGCTTCCATGGTGCGTGCCAGCCGAGGAAGGCGCCGATGATGATCTTTACGACAACTACCACGAGCAGAAAGGCCGTGCCGCAGCGGGGGTGAAGCGGGCTGTACTCCAGCGCCGCATCCACGTCTACCGAGCCGGTATCTTCAAAGGTGTTGATCGTCGCGTGCTCGGCGCCGTGGTACTCGAACACGCGCCGGACGTAGGCGATCAGGGAGATGGCGCTGATGTAGCCGAGGATCACCAGCAGCCTGAGTCCACCCTCGACGAGGTTGAGCGTGATCGTCCTGCCCAGCTCGGTGTTCTGATCGGGAGTGCCGCCGAGTGCCCAGTTGACGACCAGCATCGGCAGAATGACGAAGAGGCCGACGCCCAGCGCCATCGCCGGGATCATCGTCAGCCACAGGGCCTTCTCGCCGAGCGTCTCGGTCCTGGTCTCAGCGACGGCGACCTCGTGCGTCTGCTTCTCTTCCTCAGAGAGCGGGTGGTCCGGCTCGCGCTGCTGCGCCTCGTCCTCGAGCGCCACGTTTCCCGAAAACGTGAGCGACTCGATCCCGAGGGTGAGCGAATCGAGCAAAGCCACGTTCCCACGCACGAAGGGCCACCGCGCCCAGCGGTGACGCTGGCCGAAGGTGTTGAGCGCGCGCGCGCCCACGATGATGCTGCCATCGAGGCGACGCACCGCTGTGGCATACGCCGTCTTCGAGCGCATCATCACGCCCTCAAGGACGGCCTGCCCGCCGTAGAAGTGCTTCTCTTCGCTCATGGCACCACAAAAGGGCGGCCTCAGCCCGAGGGGCTGAGGCCAGAATCGGGTGCTGGTAGGACGCTAAACTTCGTCCTTGTACTGATCCTGCAGGCCGTAGCGCTTGATGAACTTCTCCACGCGACCCTCGGTATCAACCATCTTCTGCTTGCCGGTGTAGAACGGATGGCACTGGCTGCAGATTTCCACCTTGATCTCGGGCTTGGTCGAGCGCGTCTGGAAGCGCTCGCCGCAGGCGCAGATCACTGTCGTGTCAACATAGTCCGGATGAATGTCTGCCTTCATCTCATATATCCTCCCGATCCCGCCGAGGGCGAGGCCGATTATGCGCGCAACAACCACGGCGTGGGCTAACCCGCACCGTGGGGATGTGTACTATACCACAGGCGCCCCCGAATCGCAACTCCGATGACGCCGAAGAGCCGGAGATGCCCTCGCGTGTCAGATGTCGAAGACCTCGTACGCGAGGGTGGCGGCCTCGATGGTGTCGCCCTTCGGCCGGAACTCGTGCGACACGTAGCCCGTGTAGCCGCTGTCGTTGATCGCCCGCGCCACGGCCGGGTAGTAGATCTCCTGCGTGGCGTCAATGTCGTTGCGGCCGGGGTTGCCGCCGGTGTGGAAGTGCCCGATCCACTCGATGTTCTCGCTGATCGTGCGGATGAGGTCGCCCTCCTGGATTTGCATGTGATACACATCGTAGAGGAGCTTCACCGCAGGCGAGTCGACCATCTTGCACACATGCACACCCCACGGGGTGTTGTCGCACTGGTAGCCGGCGTGGTCGCGCCTGGAGTTCAGCAGTTCCATGCACAGCGTCACGCCTGCCGCCTCGGCCTCGGGTGCCATGCGCGCAAGGATCTCCGCACAGTGCTCCGCGCCCTTGATGTCCGAGAGGCCGAAGCGCCGGTTTCCTGAGAAGCAGCACAGCACCGGGACATCGTTCTCCGCCGCGATCTTGATCTTCGCACTGAGCTCACTCGCGATGCGGTCGTGGTTCTCCGGGTTGTTCATGCCATCGGTGAGGGAGTCGTGCCCGATGAGCAGCGCGACGTCGAGACCGTGCTCCTTCACGCTCGGGATCTGCTCGGGCTGCATCATCTCCATCGCGTCATAGCCGATCTGCCTCGCCGCCGACATCACTTCCTCGGGCGAGTAACTGCTCGAGTTGACGAACGACCACCAGACGAGCGCCTGCTTCATCTCAACGCCCTCCTTCGCTCCGGCTATCAACCATCCGGCGGAGCGGCCCTCAGGCCCTCGCCACGCCGGCGAACGACAGAATGTCGGGCAGCATCCTGCTACGCCCCTGCGCCATGATGTGCAGCCCCTGGCAGTGCTCAAGCGCCGAGGCACCGATCTGTCCGGCGATCTGAGCCGCGACCTTCGGCCTGTCGGATACCTCAGCCTCGTTGAGAAGCTGGATGACCCACGTCGGGACGTTCACGCCCGGGATGCGCGCGTTCATGAAACGCGCCGCCTGCGGAGAGGTCACCGGGATGATCCCGGCGAGCACCGGAACGCCCTGCAGGTCCGCCCGCTCCATGAAGCGCGCGAAGGCGGCCGGGTCGAAGATCGCCTGCGTCTGTATGAACTCCGCGCCGGAGTCGATCTTCTTCCGCAGCTTGATAAGCTGCAGTTCGACATTGTCCGCCTCGGGAGCCACCACCGCCCCGAGGCAGAGGTCAAGCGGCGTGTCGAGGGCATTGCCTGCCAGGTCGTGCCCCTCGAGCATCTCTGCTGCCACGTGCAGCAGTTGCACTGAGTCAAGATCAAAGACCGGCTTCGCGTCCGGATGATCGCCCAGCACCATGTGATCGCCGGTCACGATCAGCGCGTTCTCCACGCCCAGTGCGTCCGCCGCCAGCAGGTCCGCCTGCAGCGCAATCCGGTTGCGATCGCGGCAGGTTGCCTGCCAGACCGGGACGATGCCCTCCTCAACCATCAGCCGCGCGAGTGCGATCGGGCTCATGCGCATGGCGGCACCCTGCCCGTCGGTCACATTGATCGCATCCACCAGTGCTGCCAGCTTCCGGGCCTCTCCCAGCGCCGCCGCCGGATCGCTCCCCTTCGGGGGCGCAACTTCCGCGGTGACTGCAAGCCCGCGCTCGCGCACGATCTCCGTGAGCTTCATCAGTCCTCGGCATCCTCGCCCGAGGTCGGCGCAAAGCTGATCGGCGCCTGATAGACCGCCAGCACATCGAGCCTCCCGGCCGCCTTCAGGCGGCGGTGGATCTGCTCCCAGACGCACGGGCGTTTCGGCAGCACCTCGCAGCGTCCGCCCTGTGCGCCGCCGCAGGGGCCGTTCACCATCTGCTTGGGGCAGAAGCTGTGCGGGCAGAGACCTCCCGCTGCACGAGCGATGCAGACTTCGCAGAAGTGACAGTCCTCGACTGCCACCTGATTGCCGCCGGTAAGCCCCCCGACTATTACCTGCGTGGCCATGATCACCGGCAGGCCAGTGGCCCGTGCCACCGCCGGTTCGCCCTGCGGGCAAGCGAGCAGCACAATAACGTCCGATCGCTCAAGCACCTCGGCGGCCGCGCTCTGAAGCCGTCGCGCCACCGTCAGGTTGCAGACGCCATCGCCCTCGGGTGGGCAGGCCCATCCGCTCACCTCAACGCCCTGTTCCCGCAGGGCCTCTGCCAGCTCAATGCACTCCGCCTCGCCACCGAAGTGCTCCACGGTGGCGCAGTCTCCGCAGCCGATCACACACACTCGCGCGCCTGCCGGGATGGCCTCGACGATGCGGCTGGTGGGACGCTGCACGGTGCGCTGCATCGACATCACAACACTCCGCTTCGATAGGCCTGGAGGTACTTTGCACACCACTCATCGCGGCCCGCCAGCGCCTCGGCCGCGTAGATGTCCGCCATGAGCTGCCGGTCCAGCGGGTCGATGATGGCCGCATCAAGCCCGCTGCGGATCGCCTGGCAGAGGAAGACTCGGTTGAGCAGCCCCCGCGCCGGCAGACCGTAGGAGACGTTGCTCACGCCGCACACGGTATGACACCCCGGCAGCGCGGACATGATCTCCGCGATGGCGTCCATGGTCACCCGTGCGCCGTCGGCGTCTACGCTAAGCGGTGTCACGATCGGGTCAATCAGGATGTCATCGCGCGCCACGCCGGCCCCCTCCAGCACCTCAACCAGACGCCGGGCGGCATCCACCCGCGCCTCGACGCCCTGCGGCACACCCTCGTCAGTCATCAGGAGCGCGACGACCCGTGCATGGCGGCCCGCGATGATCGGCAGAAAAACATCGAGTCTCCCCCGCTCCAGCGTCACCGAGTTGCAGATCGGTGGCTCCGTTCCCTGCCAGGCAGCAAGCCCCACACGCATGGCATCCGGGCTCGCGGTATCTATGCAGACAGGGGCATCAACCGCCGCGCTCACGACTCCAACGAGCCACGCCATCTGCTCGACTTCGGCCTCGCCTACCGTGCCGACGTTGCAGTCGAGGTAGTTCGCACCGGCCTCGGTCTGCCGAATCGCCAGTTCGGCGATTGCGGCCTCATCGCGCGCGACTATCGCTCGGCGCACGGCCTCACGAGTTCCGTTGATCAGCTCTCCGATGATGATCATGTCTGATTCGCCTTCTCGAGACCACGCACGAGCGCGGTCAGCATCCGGCACAGCGGGGCCTCCAGCCCGCGCTCCTCCGCGCGCCGCGCAATCTCACCGTTGATGTAGTCAATCTCCGTTCGCCGACTGGCCGCGATGTCCTGCAGCATCGAGGAGCGGTTCTCCGCCGTCTGCACACAGATGGCCTCGACGATGCTGACGATCCCCTCGTTGACGAAGATGCCAAGGCGTCGCGCGATCGCAGTGGCCTCCCTGGTGACGGCGCGCAGCATAGCCCGCAACTCGGGCACCTCCACAAGCTGCCCGTTAGGTAGCCCCGTCAGCGCCGTCAGCGGGTTGATGGCGGCGTTCACGATGGCCTTGGCCCACAGCGCCTCATCCACCGACGCCACGGGTTCGCAGGAGATGCCGCCGCGCTCCAGCAGCCCGGCGGCATCACGCAGCCGCCGCTGGTTGCCCGTGGGTGAGCCGATCTGCACGAGCCCGCGCCCCGCCTCGCGCACGTGCCCCTCGCCCAGCAGCGTGGCGCCGGTGGTGCTCGCACCGGCCAGCACTCGGGCGGGCGCGACGATGTCGCTGATGCGCTCGCAGTTGCCCAGACCGTTCTGCAGCGTCAGCACGGTCGCCTTCTCTCCTAACGCCGGCAGCGCATGCGTGACGGCGTCGCCGGTGTCGTACGCCTTCACGAACAGCATCGCCAGATGCGCCGGCGCGAACTTCGCGGCATCGGCGCTGCATCTCACCTGCACCGTGGAAGTGCCTTCCGCCATCTCCGCGGTAATGCCACGCTCGGAGAGCCGCGCAGCCCGATCAGCGTCGTGATCGAGCAGGCCGACCCTGAAGCCCGCCGTAGCGAGACGCGCAGCGTGCAGGCAGCCCATCGCGCCGGGTCCGATCACGAGGACATCCACGCCATCGCTCAAGTCTCCTCACCCTCGGGACCATGCGCCTTGAAGCCTCGCAGACCGCCCTCGCCCTGCTGCTCCCAGCGCTGCAGTTCGGCGATCTCCGCCAGCGTGCGCCCCGAGTCGATCTCGCCCTTCTCCCGCTGCTCGCGCTCGAACACCGACTGCGCGCGGTTGGCGATGGCGACGGCCTGGTCGCCCGGGACTACGATCACGCCATCGTCGTCGGCGATGATCCAATCGCCGGTGCGGATGGTGGTCTCGGCGATCTTCAGCGGCACGCCGATCATGCCCATGCCCTTGGGTTCGCCCGCCGATGGCGTTCGCGCCGAGCAGAACGCCGGGAAATCCAGTTCGCCAATCTCCCGCGAATCTCGAATCGCGCCGTGGATGACCACGCCGGCCAACTTGCGGGAGATGCAGCTCTTCGTGGCTTCCTCGCCCCATACCGCGGGGATCTCACCGCGCACATCAATCATCAGCACCGCCCCCTCCTCGGCGCGGTCAATGGCCTCTACCGGCTTCGCCCAGTCACCGGGGTAGGTCCAGACGGTGAGCGCGGGGCCCACCGCCTTCAGCCCCGGCTTGATCGGGTAGATGCCCGGAACGAGACCGCGCCGGTGCATGGCGTCGGAGATGTTCGCGGCCGAGCAGCGCGCAAAAATCTCGCGAAGCTGGTCCGCACCGCCGCGTTTGAACAGCTCGGACTCTACTGCCTCGCCGGTGCTGATCGCCCGAACTATGCGGCGCGCGGCTTCAGCAGCGTCAGGCGCTTTGATGATCGCGCCACCCACGATCACGATGTCCGCCCCGGCACGGACCGCCTCGGGCGCGGTCTCGGAGTTGATGCCACCGGCCACTGCCAGCCGGCATTCTACCGCCTTACGCACCTCCTCGATGACCGTCATCGGGGAGGCGCCGACCATCTGCTCATCAATGGCCGTGTGGATGCCCACGATTGCCGCGCCAAGCTCCTCGGCCCGCCGGGCTCTCTCCACCGGCCCCGGGCAGCCTATGAGGTCCACCTGCACGAGGGCATCGTAGTTGCGCGCCGCGTCAACGCACTCGGAGATCGTCTCGTCTGAGGCGGCGCCAAGGACCGTTATCACGTCGGCGCCCGCCTTGGCGGCGATCTCCACTTCCGTCCGGCCCGCGTCCATGATCTTCAGGTCCGCCACGATCGTGGCCTCGGGGAAGCGCTCCCTCAGCGCACGAACAACGGCCATGCCCTCGCTCTTGATCAGCGGCGTGCCCGCTTCGACCCATGTCGCTCCACCCTCAACCGCCTCCTCCGCCGCACGCAGCGCCTGCGCGAGATTGATGAAGTCCAGTGCTACCTGCAGAACCGGCCCCTCGGCCATTCGGACCGCTCCTCTCAGATGCTGTTGATGTCCACCATGTACACATTGCATGCCCCGCCCGCGTCGGAGCTGAACAGGCCCCGCCTGTCGTCGGGGCTGAAGATCGGATGCGGGTGCGAAATCTGCGTCGCCCAGGAGGTGTCATGCCGGCAGAGCCGCGCCACGACGCCGCGCCCGTGCTCATGCCGGATCAGGGACATGAAGGCCCCGCCGTCGCGGTCGTCGGGCGAGAGATGTGCTCGATCGCCGATGATCAGCGTATTGTCCGCGTTCGACTGGATGTGCCCCGGACGCGGGCCAGGCAGCAGGAACTGCCGCAGCCACGTGCCGTCGGGACGGATGAAGCAGTTGAAGTTCAGGCTCTCGCCCTCCGAGTCCACGATGACCTGAAAGCCTACCTCGCCCTCGCGCGTGAAGTATTCGTGGCAGCATGACTCCCTGAGGTGCTGGCGGAAGAGCGGCTGCGCCTCCCGTGCCCGTCGCTCGGTCAGATCAACCGTCCACATCCGCTGCTGCACGTTGCTCCCGCCCTCGTGGCAGAAGACGATCAGGTCGGGGCGCGTCGGATGGATACAGACGTGCGAGATCCATGCACGCTCACCCCACGCCGCCACGGCTTCGCCACTGTGAGTATCCACGCGCATGACCACGCACGCCGGATGCTGGTAGTAACGCTCGGCCATCGTCGAGTAGATACGGCCACTCTCGGTGCTGACTGCAAGCTGTTCGCGGTAGGCGAAGGCGACGTAGGCGCCGTCGGCGGTGCAGGTCGGCAGCGCCAGCCCGAAACCCTCCGGCACCCGGTAGAGCTCCTCAGCCGCCAATGTCTGCAGGTCCACCACCATCAGCGAGTTGCCGCGGAAGGCGAACAGCCGCCCCGCAGGATCGAGGCACGCGCTGGAGAAGGGCGTGTCCGACATATCCGTCACCTGCACCAGCTTCGCATCAGGGAGATCCAGCAGGAAGTACGCCCGCTGTCCCAGCCGGTCCGAGCTGATGATTAGCCGCTCGGCGCCGTCACCCACGAACGAGGTGGAGGTGAAGTAAAGGTGCGCGTTGTCACTTCCGTCGCCGGTCAGCCGCCGCACCAGTGCACCGGTGTCAGGGTCGCGGTGCTCCTCTACCCGGGCCTCGAAGACATCGCCGACGGCCATGCTTAGTCAGCCTCTCTCTTGCGCGTCTCGATGACTCCATCTTCTGTGACGATGACAGGCACCCGCTGGTCCCAGCTCTCGACCGGAACTTCACCAACGATCTGCAGCGAAAAAGCCACGGCGACTGCAGCGCCGGTCTCAACCAGATCGCTGCGCAGGTTCAGTATGTAGTCGAAGTAGCCGCCACCGTAGCCCAGCCGCCCGCCCTCGCGGTCAAATCCAAGCCCCGGCACGAGCACGAAGTCGGGATCATACACAGATCGCTCGGGACAGATGTCGCTGCGTGGCTCCTCGATGCCCTGCCAGCCCGGCTCAAGCTCGCGCGCCGGGTCGCAGACCTCGTGGAGCGCGAGGGCTTCCTCAGGCCCCTTGACTCGCGGGAGCAGCAGCCTCGCCCGCGAGCGGATCGTGTCCTCAATCAGCCGGTCCGTCAGCACCTCGCTGCCGAAGCTGCGGAACAACAGCCGGGTTCGCGCGCGCCTGTAGGCCGGCAGTGACATCACGTGCCGGACGATCGAGTCGCTAAGTCGCTCAAGCTCGCCATTCGCAAGGGCATCGCGTCGAAGGCGGAGCTGCCGCCGCAGTTCGGACTTGCATTGCGCGAGCTTCACGACGCGGCTCCCCAGCCGCGAACGATGGCGTCGCTCATCCGGGCGACCTGCACCATCTCCGGCACGTCATGAACGCGGATGACGTCGGCGCCGTTGGCGATGGCAATCGCACAGGTGGCGGCAGTGCCCATCACCCGCTGGTCGGCGGGGAGATCGAGCACCTGACCCATTGTTGATTTGCGCGAGGTGCCGATCAGCACGCCACAGCCTAGACTGCGCAACTCGCGCAGGCGTCTGAGCAGTTCGAGATTGTGCCGCGGCGTCTTACCGAAGCCGAAGCCCGGGTCAACAAGCAGCCTATCCCGCGGCAAGCCGGCCTCTTCAGCGGCCTCAACCTGCGCGGAAAGGAATCCGTAGATCTCTCCGATCAGGTCGTCGTAGACCGCCTCTTGCTCCATGGTCTCCGGCGTGCCCTTCATGTGCATGACGCATGCCGCGGCGCCGGATGCGCCGATCGCGTCGATCATTTCCGGATCCCGCAGGCCATTGACGTCGTTCACCAGTCCGGCGCCTGCGGCCGTCGCCAGCCGAGCCACTTCCGGCTTGTTCGTGTCGATGGAGATCACGGCGTCCGATTCGTCAGCGAGCAGTTCCACCACCGGCAGTACCCGCTCCAGCTCCTCATCCACGCTCACCGCCGCACTACCCGGGCGCGTGGACTGCCCACCGACGTCAACAATGTCACAGCCCGCCTCGATGAAGCTCAGAGCCTGCGCCAGCGCCGCGTCGGCGTCTCCACCGAGGCCATCGCCGGAGAATGAGTCCGGGGTCAGGTTGATAATGCCCATCACCAGCGTTTGCGCGCCGAGTTCCAGCGTACGGTCGCGGCACTTGAGCAGCCGGTTATCCAACTGCTCGAAGTGTCCAACTGCCGCCACTGCCTCCGCCGCCGCTTCCGCAACTCCATGCGGAAGCAGCGCCGCGCGTTCAACCAGCCGCTCGTATGTCGCGGCCGTGCCGAGCAACAGCACAGGTCGCGGCGAGGGGTCGAAATCAGCGACCGCGCGGTGTATCATACAGTCGCCGCCCAGCACGAGCATCTCCTGCCGCAGCAGCGCCGCCGCCGGTCCGGTGATCTCCTCAAGACGCACAGGTCGAAGCATGGCCGCGCGCGTGGCGTCGGTGTCTGGTGCGCCGACCGCGGCGATCTCCGCCTCCAGTGCGTGGGGATCACCTGTGGATATCACTCGCGCTGCGTGGCTCATCATGGCTCCGCGACACTCGAAACAGCGCCGCAACAGCCTCCTGCGGCGTCGGGGCGATTATACCCCCTGTCGCGCCCACGCGCAACCGCGCAGAGGTGCGTGCCCGCGGCGTGCCGAAGTGGGCGCCGCCGGGCCATGACGCTGTTGAATGGAGCATCAGAATGGACGCCGATCTGCTTAGATCATTCTGGGAAGAAGTGAAGGCCGAACTTGCCGCCATGCCGATGAATGCCGAGGTGGAGCCGCCGGAACCGGACGTGCGCCCGCTCATCCGCACTGAACGCATCACGCTCACGAGCATCGGCGGCGTGCGCTTACGCGCCTTTCTGACGCTGCCGGGCGTGCCTGAGGATGAGCTTCCGGTTCCCGCTGTGTTGTTCACACCTGGCTACGGGGGCGACACCTCGCATAAGGTCTTCGAAGGGCTCTGCTACGACAAGCGGATAGCGCTGCTGACGATCTACCCCCGCGGGCAGGGCCCCAGCAAGGAACTCTGGCAGGTGCCGGAGGGGATGACGAAGCTCACGATGGGGCTGGATGACCCGGCGCAGCATTACTACCGCA
>LSQX01174803.1_pt1 | contig 15506 bp, 10 predicted proteins | sample 654561 | NCBI WGS metagenome assembly LSQX01 (sample SAMN04489861, study PRJNA283612) | anaerobic digester metagenome | isolation source: 4 biogas reactors fed with cattle manure at either 37C or 55C with and... | place: Denmark: Kongens Lyngby | collected 2014 | reverse complement strand
GACAGTTCCCGCTGAAGATCTATGCCGACAGCGAGGCGGCCGGCTTTATTGCCGGTGCGGCCTATCACAACTACGGCGGGAACAAGGGGGAGCTGAACCACATCCATCAGTCGCAGCCCGACAAGGAGCTGGTCTTTACCGAGACCTCCATCGGCACATGGAACGACGGAAGGGACCTGGAGACACGGCTGATAGATGACATGCGCGAGGTGGCGCTGGGCACGGTGAACAACTGGTGCAGGGGTGTCATCGTCTGGAACCTGATGCTCGACACCGACCGCGGACCCAACCGCGAGGGGGGCTGCCAGACCTGTTACGGTGCCGTCGACATCGATCGCAACGACTATGCCACCATCACCCGTAATTCACATTACTACATTGTGGGGCACCTCTCCTCGGTGGTGAAACCGGGGGCGGTACGCATCGGCACATCAGGCTTTTCGGATTCCGGCTTTCACCATGCGGCATTTGAAAACACCGACGGCACCTACGCCGTGGTGCTGCTCAACAGCACCACCACAGGCAGAATGATTACCCTCGACGACGGGGCGAACCACTTCACCTGTGAGGTGCCGGCCAAAGCAGTGATATCTTATCGATGGAAAAAATAAAAAATAGCTGTTATACCTTGTGCTTGATGAAGGTACCTTGATCCAGTTCATCAAAAGCCAGCTCCAGCTCCTGACGGGTGTTCATGACAATGGGCCCTCCCCACGCTACATGCTCGCGAAGTGGTTTTGCCGCCAGGAGGACAAACCGGGCACCCTGGTTGCCTGAGCGGACAACAACCGCCTCGTTGGCGGCAGCATCCCTGTCGGCTGATGTAAATAACACAGCACATGATTTGTTCTCAAAATCCGACAGCGATTCATCCACCGCCAGCGTTCCGTCGAGCAGATAGATGAAGAGTGTTTCGTCGTTGGGTGTCTCGGTATAGGTCCATGTACTGTCAGGAGCCAGATCCACATCGATATATTTCACCTTCACGTACTTCCCCTCAAACAGACCGTTTTTTCCCTTATAGGAGCCTGACACGATCCTGACGACCGCATTCTCTTCTGTAGCAACCACAATCTTATCCTGTGTAATATCACCATAGGAGGGGATCGTCATTTTATCTTTTGCCGGCAGATTGACCCACAGCTGGCAGCCCAGCATCCTCTCTGAGGCTTTGGGCATCTCCTGGTGGACGATTCCCGATCCGGCCGTCATCCACTGACACTCCAGATCATTGATGGTACCCTTGTTGCCAAGGCTGTCGCCATGTTCCATCTTACCTTTCACCAGATAGGTGATTGTTTCAATACCCCTGTGAGGATGCCAGGGGAAACCTTTGATGTAGTCGTCGGGATCAGTGGAATCAAATCCGTCGAGCATCAGAAACGGGTCGAAATCCGGGATGTTATTCGCTCCCAATACCCTGCGCAGGCGGACTCCGGCTCCATCTACCGCATCTTGTCCTCTCACAATCTGTGTTGCTTTTCTTTTATTCATGATGAAATATTTTAATAACAGTCCATTTCACTTTGTTGAATTCATATCGGATCGGTTACGTTCTGAGTGAAAAATGAGATGAATCAATCTATGGTTAAAGATAGCAAGAAATTTATAAATCGAACGGATGGATGATGAAAAAACTTAATAGGATGGGGAACATCGCTTGGTAATTCCCCCTGAAGGTTTACCTTTATGGTTGTAAAACGAAGAATCAGAATGAAAGCATCAATCATCGGCGCCACGGGCGCCACGGGAAGCGATCTGCTGGAGCTGCTGCTCGGCGACGGTGAGACAGAGAGCGTGGAGATATTTGTCAGAAGAAGTCCGGAGATAAAGCACGATAAGCTGACGGTGCACCTGATCGACTTCGACAAACCGGAGCAGTGGAGCCACCTGGTGAAGGGGGATCTCCTCTTCTCCTGCCTGGGTACGACCCTGAAGGATGCAGGCAGCAAGGCAGCCCAGTGGACGGTGGATCATGATTATCAGTACCTCTTTGCCAAAGCGGCCAGAGAGAACGGGGTGGGGTGCTGTGTGCTGGTCTCCTCGGTCAATGCATCAGCTAAATCACCCCTCTTCTACGCCAGGATGAAGGGGCAGCTGGAGGAGGATGTGAGAAAGCTGGGTTTCCCGAGACTGATCATCTTCAGGCCGCCATCACTGATTAGGAAAAAGAGCGACAGGAAGATGGAGCTGGCCGGGATCGGGGTACTCCGTTTCTTTAACCGGCTGGGACTGTTCCGGTCGATGCAGCCGATGCCGACAGATCTGCTGGCAAAAGCAATGCTGCACGCAGCCAAAAGTGTTGGCGGCGGAGAGCATATCCTGGAGGGTAAGGCGATCGCTGACGCTGCAACGAATGCATCAATCACTGATCACACACGATGACCGTATCCGCCGGGGCAGGCTCTCTGTCGTACGATAGAGAGCACTGAACACCAGGTGCTAATCCTGTGCGAAGAAGTCGCTCTTCTCCTCCTCCACACTGTCGAAAAAGTCGAAATTGCCGGTGGTGACCTGGTATTTACTGTCGAACTTGACGATACCCAGCCTGGGGTAGAAGTTGATCACCCTCATCCCGGCGATAGTCAGTTCTGTCTCCACCCTGCTGAAGGGGATATCATCCCTGATCACACCATAATAGATATAGCGTTTCATCTTATTCGTAAACCTGTATCAATCCTTTACCAATATCTCTGTACTTCAGGTTCTCAATCGTCTTGGCCCTCGATTCGAGCAGCGCCCAGATCTCCCTTGCATTCAGTTGGGGGAACTGCTCCATGTAGAGTGCTGCCACGCCCGAGACATGGGGTGTTGCCATGCTCGTGCCGCTTTTGTTCGTGTAGTAGGAGGAGCTGCTATCCTTGCGCGGGTGCGCACTTAGAATATCGACTCCCGGGGCGCAGAGATCGACATTGCCTCCTGTGGCTGCGTTGATGCCTCCGTTGGAGAACCTGGCGACCCTCATCTGGCTGTCAATGGCTGCCACCGCCATGAAGGAGGCGCAGTTGGCCGGTGCCGATACCGGTTTGGGCAGGGAGGGCCTGTTGCTGTCGTTGCCTGCCGCTGCGATCAGCAGCGTGTTGCTGTTCAGCGCCCTCGTGCCTACAGTCTCAAAGAGCTGCGAAGGCTTCTCGTTCAGTTTTACCGGTGAGGCCAGCGAGAGGGAGATGATCCGGAACTGCTGGCTGATGGCCCAGTCGATGGCGTCGATGATGCTGCCCGTGGTACCCCTGCCGCTGTTGGAGAGGACCTTGGCCATCTTCAGGTTGGCCTCCCTGGCAATGCCGTACCGTCTGCCGGTGTCGCTCCTCACGTTGCCGCAGGCCGTGCCGGCGCAGTGGGTGCCGTGGCCGTAGGGATCCTTGTCCCACGCTTCCCCTTCGATGAACGATTTGCCCTCTATCGCCTTATCCGCAAAATCGGGATGGGTGACATCGAGCCCGGTGTCGAGCAGGCAGACATCGACACCCTTGCCGGTATAGATGGTCCTGTCGATACCTATGGCCCGCAATCCCCATTCCAGCTCCACCGTGGATAGCTGGGGCAGCGGCTTGTGCAGGATATACTCCTCCAGCTCACCGATCTTCTCTCTCAACAGCTCCGCGCTGCTCTTTATCTCGGTCAGCAGCGACAGCTCATCGGCGGGGAAGAAATCCCTCTCCCGCTCAAAGTACAGCACGGGGCTCTCGGTGTCGCTGACGGAGCTGGCCAGGTGCTCTTCGTCCGCATTGTCTACCACCATCACGCCGAGATATTTATAAAGCACGGCGTTCCTGTTGTCGATGATCCCGAATGATTTGTTCTTGTCTGATAACAACTCCGAGGAGGTGATATGAAGGGAGAACTCATTCTCAACCTTCCTGATGCTTTTGCTTTGCTGATCTTTCAGCAGGACAATATATCTGTTTGCTGCCATGGTGATGCTTTATTGCGTGTTTATCCTTGAAATTATTTTCTCCAGCAACAGGTAGATGTCTTCTGTAATCATGCTCAGATGCAGTTTCCTGTTGATGACCGATAACGTTCCGTTGCGCGTGAGGAGCGTGTTCCAGAAGAGCTCGATCCGGGAAATGGAGTCCAGCTCTCTCAGCATATCATTCGTGAGGAATTCTTGCTGAACGAGGTTCAGAATAAGATTGGAGAGGATCTCATCGCCCTCCTCAAGCTTCGCCGTCTCCTTGTGATAGATCTCCTGAAGCAGCATGTTCACGTTCTCTATGGCGACATAGAAGTAGCCCCACAGCAACTCACGCTTCCCGCTCCTGAGCCTTTCCATCTTTGAGGGGTCAAAACCTCTTTTCACCGCCTGGAGCATGTTGATGATCCTCAGCACCTCAGACTCCCTGGCACTTTCACCCCTGCTGCCGAAGTAGCCGGACAGCTTGTTCAGGAAAAGGGCAAACTGCTCCTCAAACTGATAGGACCGCTCAGCATAGCGTTTCTGCGCCTGATTGAACGTGTCGATAAGCTCCGCTATCGTCTTTACTTTGTTATGGATCAGTTCCTGCATCTATTCAAAGATTATCTCCTCAATCGTTTTTCCATCTTTGTCGTTGAAGGTGGCAATCCTGATACCTTCCTCCTCCATCTCCACATGCAGATTGACGAAGATCTTCTCCTTGTCCGCTGCTCCGGTAGTGTTGGGATCGATATAAAGATCATTCAGCTTCGTGCCGACGATCGTGTGATTCTTCGCGATGACGTCCGTGATCACTCGTTTCATCTCATTCAGTTCTGTGCCGGCGCTGCTCTCCTGGGGAGTGAAGCTGCCCGGCTTGACGGGCTTGCCGGGTTTGCCGATCTTCAGGAAATCAAGCTGCGGCTTGAGGTCGATCTTCTTCACCTCCTCTTCTATACTCCGGACGAACCGCTGATCTTTTGCCTCCAGCGTGGTGAAGAGCTGCCTGAACTCCTTCTTCTCTATCTGCTCTTTTGAGAGAAGAGGCAGGGAGAGCTTCTTCTCCCTGTTCAGTACCTCTATCTCCGCATTCACCTCGCTCAGGAATTTCGCTTCATCGAGCTTGAAATTGAACTTCTTCTCCGCACTGATGTCGGTAATCTTCAGCGGGATATCAAGCTTGATGCTGGTGAAGGCATACCTGGGTGCCTTGAAATATTTCAGGTACTCATCCTGCGCATACTCCTTGGCGACCCTGATGGTGTTCTCGTCGGCTTTTTTACGTGACTGGATTATCTCTTTGTTGAGATAATCCAGGTAGTCTGACAATTTGATCATTTCATTAGTTCGTTTCACCCAGTAAACTTAATACCTTTTCAAGCCCTGCCGGCATCTCATCGTTGGTTGCCTTTACCTTCACGCCCAGTGAGTACTCTTTCTCCACCTTTATACCGGTGCTTGAACTGCGCTTGTAGGAGACGTCGACCTTGAACTTCACCGGACCGAAGCCTCCCGAGGCGCCGGCGTTAATGCCAAACTGACTGCTTACATCCTTGGTGTAGGTCGATTTGAGCTTCACGTTGAAATCAACCTCACAGGTCTCAATCCTGAAGCTGGGGACATTGAGCAGCGCGATGAACGGCACCTTGAGCTCCGTATCCTGCTCTATGGTCTTGGGATTGGAGGTACTCTCAGGCTCCTCGCTGTTGTACTCGGGATTGGGTACATTCTTTTTGTAGCTGAACTCGGCCATCCTCAGTTTCTTCACTCCTTCTACCTCTTCAAACCCCACCTCATTGATAAAGTTGACCGTACTGATGGAGGCGTTGGATTGTGCTTTCACACAGGCATCCAGCGGTCCGCCGATGATCGTGGCAAAGTCAATACTCCCCAGCTCAGCAGCAAAGTCGGCACTGGCAGCATCGGATGCGGAGAAGAGGGCTTCGTCGGCAGCCATCTGTCCCATGATCAGCTTCACTACTTCGGCAGATGCTTTGGCGACAGATTTCTCCCAGTCGGGCACGTAGGCTCCCTTGAAGAGATCTACAATCTCCAGGATATCCTTCTTGGTGAGATCCTGTAACTCTGACGGGGCAATACCGCTGATCTTTTCATACACTGACGGGGTAAGCGCTTTCTCCAGCCCCGACAATAACTCAATCAATTCACTCTTTGTCTTTTTGCTCTGATCTTCCTGCAATACCTTTTCTAAATTCTTCATAATGTTCCAACCTTTTAATGATACAATGTTTTTAGTTTAGAATGATTCATGCCTGCGCATCTTTTCGAAAGCAAATATATTGCGGAGTGAATGAAAAGAGTAGGACTATTCATGCAGCTTTTTGTACATTTCCTACATTAACATTGTCTATTTTTTGTATTTTTCATGCGTGATACAGCGGTAACATATTTACTGTCAGGGCGAAAATAATACAAATCTGTCGGGGGTAAAATGTAAAACGGACATGCATCAGGGTTGGCGGTCACCGGGGGGGCACCGACTGATTATCTTGGCAGGCGCCTGAATTGTGACGGTGTGGCCCTGGTCTCTCTCTTGAAAATACGGGAGAAGTAGGCAATATCGTTAAAGCCACACTCTTCCGCGATCTGACTGATCGACTTATCCTCGGTCAGCAGCTTCTTCTTTGCCCGTTCGATACGCAGGTTAAGGATATATATCGACGGGGTGAACCCTGAAACGGCAGTTAGCTTGCGATTCAGCTGTGAAGGGCTCAGGCAGAGCTTCTCGGCAAGCGTAACGGAAGAGAAGTTAGGGTTGTGCATCTCATGGTAAATGATATCGGTGGCTTTCTGCAGAAACTCCATGTTGATATCTCTCTTGTGCTGGTTATCGCCCTTCAGGATTGAACGCATATATTTCTCCTTCAGGAGACGACGGCTTTGAAGAAGGGTGTCAATTCTTACCAGCAGCTCATCGGGATGGAACGGCTTACGGATGAAAGCATCGGCACCGCCCTTTAATCCCTGCAGCTGATCATCCAATGTGCTTTTGGCTGTCAGCAGGATGAAGGGGATGTGATTCAGCAGCTCCGAACGGCGAATGGCAGCGCAGAGTGCCACCCCGTCAGTGCCGGGTATCATGATATCGGATATGATGAGGTCGGGCACCAGCTCGTCTGCAACCTGAAGACCCTCATTACCGTCGTGCGCAACGACGAGTTTATACCGGGAGGGCAGAAGGGATTTGATGTAGAGCGCCACATCGGCGTTGTCTTCAACCAGCAGGATCGTAGCGGATGAAGACTCCTCTTCTGCCGATACGGGCTTGCTGTGGTTGTTGGATATGTTGTTTTTTAATTCTCCGTTGCCGTTCTGCAGCAACGGCCCGGAGAGTGTTTCGGATTGACCGGCAGGCAGGGTGATGGTGAACTGCGTTCCTCTGTTTACTTCGCTCTCCACAGCGATGGTCCCGTTCATGATCTCCACCAGCTGGCGGGTATAGTTGAGTCCGATACCGCTGCCGTTGTTCTTTTCCGATTGATTGCCCTGGTAAAAGAGGTCGAAGATATGTGCAAGCTCTTCCTCCGGTATCCCACTGCCCTTATCTGCCACTTTCAGCTCCACATCCCGCTTCTTGTTCTTCATGACCGCCACGTTGATCTCGCTGCCCGGACCACTGAACTTGATGGCGTTGGATAGCAGGTTGCGCATGATGTCATCGATATAACCGGGGACGAAATCGATGTTGATCTCCGCTTCACTGCAGGAGTAGGTGAGCATGATGTCCTTATCTCTTGCATAGAGACGGAACGATTCGACCACCATGCCTATGTATGCGGTGATGTTCCCTCTTATCCACTCGGGATTGTCGATCCCTGCATTCACCTTTGCCATGTTGAGCAGCTGGTTCACCAGGCCAAGCAGATGTGTCCCCTGCCGGTGGATGGCTTCAAGATAAGAGCCGCTCTCAGCAGGGGTGAGATCGGCGGCAGACTGCATCCGCTCGCTCAATCCCAGGATGACAGTCAGCGGCGTGCGGAACTCGTGGGTGATGTTGTTGAAGAAGTTTGTTCTTATCCGGCTCAGATTTCTGAGGACCTGGTTGCTCCTGGTGCGGTTTGTGTAGGCATAGAACAGTGTCCCTGAGAGGAGGAACAGCAACAATACAAAAACGATGGAGGAGGCAAGGATGATCTTTTTTTGCCGTGCCTCCGACTCATTGCGGATATTCAGCCTGTTGATGTGCTGCCTGCTCTTGTCTCTTTCGTAGTTGATTCGCATATCTGTCACCCTGTTCAGCTTCTGCATGTTCTGCACGCTGTCGAGGTAGGCCCTGCTGAGCTTGTAATCATGCAGCGCCTCAGCGTAGTTACCCTGCCTGAGGTTATAATCGTGCAACAGATCATAGACCTCGGAGAGACGTTGTGGCGACCTGATTTCTATCGCTGCCTCTTTGGCCAGGCTGATATATTTTTCAGCTTCAGCGAAATCGTTCTGAAGCAACCGTATGCGGCCCAGCGAAAGGCATGCCTTCAGCCAGTGCCAGGTGTCGGAGATATCGCCGATCACGTCGTATGCCTGCCGGTAGGAGTGCGCGGCCCTGAAGTAATCGTTCTGCAACTCATAGATCTGCCCCATGTGTATATGGCATAAACCGATACCCAGCTGTGATCCGGCGAGGATGTTCTGTTCCATGGAGCGCTGATAATAGGCAAAAGCCGAGTCGTACATCTGTCTTTCCTGATAGATCACACCGATATTGGCATAATTCATCGCCTGCCCCAGCGCGCTGTTGAGTGCTTTCTCCTCCGTCAGCGCCTCGCGAAACGACCTCTCGGCCTCATCGTAATTGCCAAAAGAGAGATCGATGTTTCCTATGCCGTTGATGGCCATCACCCTGTTCTTGCGGCCCGTGCTGTCGTTCCTGCCGGAATATGCTTCTGCCACCTGCAGTGCCCGGTAGTGATAGACCGATGCATCAGGCAGCGCACCTGCCCTCCTGAAGTCGGTGCCCAGGTTGTTCAGCGCCTCAATAATCGCAATGGTGTCGTTGATCGCATAGGCAGCCAGAAGTCCCTGCTCATGGTAGGTGATCGCTTCAGAAAAACGGGAGGACTCACGCATGCGGGTGCCAAGTGCTTTGCAAAGCAGTGTGATGGCAACCTGATTACCGGCAGATTCCTCCTGACGGAGAAGATGGCGGAGTGAGTCGGTCGTCAGCCCGGCGGTGATCATCTCCTCCCACACCGCTTTTTGCTCTGCCGGGAGCTGCCGGCGGCTATCGAGTCTGTCACAGGAGAGGGATGGGATAACAAATAAAAACAGTATGCCCGCTTTGAGAAAAACGGGGGCGTCACCTTTGCAGGAGACATGTAGTCGCCTTAAGTGTGCTAGTAATGAACGCATTGTTTTTAATTTCCTGCACAAATATAATCATTGATATGAATATTCAACACTTTTCTTCTGTTTTTCTTAATATTTACAAAAATAGTGTTAATGATTTGATTCATAAACAATCGCCCCTGCAGGCGCCCCCTGTTGATTCTGCCACGAAGATGACACCTGTCACCCGAAAGCCTATCTCCCGGGTGAAATGGCGAAGGAGAACTGGTAGAGTGGCTGCTCCAGCAGATACTCTCTGTGCACCCGTGGTTGCCAGCTGTTGTCACCACCCAGCCCCATCTGTCCAAAATCGATATGAAGCCATGTCTGATCACCCCGCTTCAGCTCGTGCGTGCTTTTCGACTCGTTGAGTGCCTCAGTGGAGTAGTCCTGCACGTTGAAGTTGATCAGCGGCATGCCTGTGAAGCGAACGGCGCTGTCATCGGAGATCAGCGTGACCCGGCGGGTATCTGTCTTGTTGCCATTCTCCTGCGGCATCACATGAGGGAAATGCTGCTCTGCCACGCTGCCGCTGTAGAGACCGACGAAGGCGGACTCTTTCCGGTCGGCGTACGATTCGTGGGGACCTCTTCCGTACCATTCCACCCTGTTGAAAGCGGCAGGAAGTGCCGTCCTGAGTCCCACTCTTGCCGGCGGTGGCGTGCCTGCGGGCAGGCTGAAGCTGTTATCCACGATGATACTGCCATTACCCGAGACGGTATATCTCCCCTCATAGATGATATCATCGCCTGTGGTCTTCACCCTGTTTCGGACGTTGATGACCGCCTGACCGTCGTTCAGTCTCACATAGTGGATGCTCTCCGGCACTACCTCGTTCCTGTCAAGGCCGGCCTGCCGCCAGCGATCGGCAAAGCTCTGTTTGCCACCTCCCTCATCATTGTCGGTGGGCACACGCCAGAGGTAGGGCAGGAGCGGCTCGGTGAGGAGGGGGTTGCCGCTGTAGACAAGGCTGCTGATGCCGCCACTCCTCCTGTCGAAGGTGACGGTGAAGCCTTCAGCGCGCAGCACCACCGCCTCTTTCTGGTCACTGATCTGCAGCGCCGGCAGTATCTCGCTCTCCGTTTGTTTCGTTACGTAATGACAGAGCCCGAAAGGGAGCTGTTCAGCAGCCACCTCGAAGCCGGCATCGGCCCAGCTTGTCTGCCCCTTCAGGCGGAAGCTGAAGTTCATGAAGTACTCATTGCCCGGTCTGATGATCGCTTTGTCGAACGGTATCTCCAGCAGCTGAAGACCCTGAGGTGCGATCGTGAGCTCCTCCGTTGATCCGGCAGCAACCGGCTTCCCGTTCTCAATGATCTCCCAGAAGAGCGCCACATCACTTGCGTCGGTGAAGTAGCGGCTGCTGGAGAGAGAGATGATGCCGGTGTTGATATCTATATCTTTCACGTTGAGGTTCTGATAAACCTTCTTCAGCTCCCGCATCTCAGGCTGCGGGGTGTGGTCGGGGTTCACCAACCCGTCGTTGGTGTTGGAGCCGTCGCTGTAATTGATGATGTTCCAGTACTCCTTCCCGTTCTCATCTTCCGACAGGAGCGCCTGGTCCATCCAGTCCCACGTGAAGCCGCCCTGAAAACGCTCGAAGGTGTTGAAGAGATTCCAGTACTTCCTGAAGTTGCCCAGTCCGTTACCCATGGTGTGGGCGTACTCGCAGATGATGACGGGGCGGGTGTCGTCGTCGTTGAAGAGATCTTCCAGGTGGTTCATTGATGAATACATGTCGGAGATGATGTCGTAGCGCGTGTTGACATGCGCATAAGCCGGGTTCTTCGACTCGTAGTGCACCGGGCGCCGCTGCGGATCGGCGCTCTTCATCGCTTCATAGGCGGCATCGAAATTCTTTCCCCAGCCGGACTCATTGCCCATGGACCAGAAGATGATGGAGGGGTGGTTCCTGTCCCTCAGCACCATGTTGACATTGCGCTCAACGATCACCTTCCTCCACTCATCCCGTTCGCCGATATAGTACCCTTTCTCCCACAATCCGTGACTCTCCACGTTCGCCTCATCCATCACATACATGCCGTACTGATCACACAGCTCGTAGAACTCCGGCAGGTTGGGGTAATGGCTGGTACGGATGGCGTTGATGTTATGCTGTTTCATCAGTACGATATCATCGATCATCGATTGCCGGGTGACGGTACGTCCGTGGTGCATGTCGAAATCGTGACGGTTCACACCCTTGATCTTGACCGGCTGACCGTTCACAAGGAGGAGGCCCTTTTTGATCTCAATTTCACGGAAGCCGGTGTTCACCGCGAAGGCCTGGAGGGTCTCTCCCCCGGATGTGATCAGCTCAATGCCCACACGGTAGAGATGGGGCGTCTCAGCCGTCCACTTCAGGGGATTGGTGACAGCCGTCGTAAGCGTCACCTGCTCCTCCTCACCACCCCTCACGCTGAAGGGGTCGCTCTCAGTGACGCTGATGGTCTCACCCGCGTGATTATTGAGCGTGGTGCGAAGGGTATAGCTTTCACTGCCGCTTCTGTGCAGGTTTTCGATTGCCACCTCCAGGTGCAGGACGGCATCGCGGTACGCCTCATCCAGCACAGGCCAGACAGAGAAATCGCGCATCCGGACATGGGGTGTGGTGAAAAGATAGACATCGCGGTAGATGCCGCTAAGGCGCCAGTAATCCTGATCTTCAACGTAGCTGCCGTCGGACCAGTTGAACACCTGTACCGTGATCTCGTTGCTGCCACGCTTCACATAGGGGGTGATGTTGAACTCTGCCGGAAGCATCCCGTCTTCGTGGTAGCCAACCTTCTCACCGTTCACCCAGAGGTACATGGCGGACTGCACACCGGCAAAATGGATGAACAGCTGCTGATTATCCCACGCCGCAGGCAGATCGAACGTGCTCTTATAGATGGCGGTGGGGTTGTAATCCTTTGGTACAAAAGGGGGATCGGGCTCAAAGGGGTATTTGGTGTTGGTGAAGACGGGCGGGTCATATTGACCATTGTTCTGCAGTTGCCAGTTGCCCGGCACACTGATATCGTCCCAGCCCGCGGAGGCCTCCTCTGCTGCTATACCGGAAGGGATCGCCCCCGGGTTCTCGAAATAGCGGAATTTCCAGGTGCCGTTCAGCATCATCACCAGGGGTGATTGGGCCAGCGTGTTGTCGCTCAGGCTTAACTGAGGGAAGGGGACATAGGTTGCATGTGCCTTCTCGGCGTTGACCTGCGTCACTGCGAGGTTCTCCCAGTCATTTACCTGGGCAGTGGCTGCTACGGTGAGCAGGGAGAGTAAAAAAAGCTGGATGATTCTTCTGGCCATATTTTTCTTTGATGTTTATTTTCCGGGACATACCCTCACCACCGGCTGGTTACGGGTAATGCCTGAAAATAAGGTTGTTTGTGAATTGGACTGTTTTGAGGGAAATAAAGATAGCGTTAACTTCTCAAAATACAAAATTTCAGTATGGATAATACCGGGTTGCTGATATGCCGGTAAACGTCGCTGCTGATCAATGCGTGTCGGTCGATGAAGGGCAACTGCTTATGTTAAGCCATGCGGGGAAGTAGTAAATCTCATCTAATCCTGCATTTGTTAATAAAAATGTTGGAAAAAGGGTGAGAAATAAGATTTAATGCCTAAACTTGCAGGCTCAATTGTTGGATTAAGTCTGATCGGGTTGTATAGCCCTCAGCGTAACACACGCGGAAGATGAAACTGCTTATAAAAAACACCAAAGATAAATGAATATTGTTTTGATGCTTGGTTTTTTCATGTCTCTCTTCCTCATTGTTTTGCTGGCAGGGAAAAAGAACAAACCACAGGCCGACAAGATCCTCTTCGCAATGATTGCTGTCTACGCCCTCACCATCGGTGGACCGTTTATAGAGATCTATAACCGGAACAACGACTTCCCCTATCCCCACCTGATGAACAATGCATGGCTCTTTCTGCTGCTGCATGGGCCATTGCTCTGGCTCTACGTCAAGACGCTGACAGTGAAAGATTTCAAGGCTGAACCTGTTCATCTGCTGCACCTGCTGCCCTTTCTCCTGTTTTTAACACTCCATGCTTCCGGTTTTCTTTTTCTCCCGGCTGCGGAGAAGATCGCACTTATACAAGATGAAGCATTCACCACGACGGTTTTCTTTAAGATACGGGGTGCCTGCATCGGTATTTTTACGATCGGATACAATATCTGGGCATTGAACCTGCTGCGAAAACACCGGAGGAATATAGAGAATCAATTTTCCAACCTCGAGCATATCAACCTGACCTGGTTGAGAACGCTGGTGATTGCATCGCTGATCGTCTTTTCGGTGAATGTGCTGCTTTTCAATGTCAACAATTACTTTCACTTTACCGGGTATTACCAGCTGGCACAGATAGCCTACAGCTTTTCAACGATCTATGTGCTCTATATCGGTTATTTTGGCATTGGGCAGGGGAATATTTTTGCCGATTATCAGGATTACACTGTGGAAGGAGCTCCGTCAACACATCTGCAACCCGCAACCGTGGAAGAGGATAACCGTGGCTTCGCAGAGATCAGATACCGGCTCACCGCGTTGATGGAGAGTGAACAACCCCATCTGGATCCGGAGATCACCCTGGCCGGGTTGAGCCTCCTGATGCAGATAAAGAGTGAACTCCTGTCTGAAGTGCTGAACTCTTCGCTCAATCAGAACTTCTTCGACTTCATCAACAGATACCGCATCGAAGATTTCAAGATCAGGTGCCTGAACAAGGAGAACCGCCATCTTTCCATCATGGGTATCGCTTATGAATGCGGATTCAACTCAAAAGCGGCATTCTACAGGGCATTTAATAAATTCGAAGGGATCTCGCCCACAGCCTACATCTCAAAGGTCTCAGATTAAAGTGGGATGCATTTTTCCCGAAAGTGATACCTCCCAAAGGTAAAGTGAAACGCCTGAAAAAGCCAACCGTCATAATTTTACAGCAAGAATTTTAAAAGCAAAATTATGTCATCACACTCAATCACAAAAACAACCATTGCTACATGGACTCTTCTGATCTGTTTCAATCTGTCTGTAGCCTATGCACAAAACAATTTAACCCAGACGGTAAGGGGAACGATCAGGGATACTGATTCCAAGATCCCACTTGTCGGCGCGACCATCCTGGCCGAGGGAACCGACCCTGTATTGGGTAGTACTGCCGACAAGGAAGGCGAGTTCCGTATCGAAAATATGCCTGTGGGGAGGTATAACTTCAAAGTGAGTTATGTCGGTTACGAGCCATTTACCGTTTCAGAGATCCTGGTCGTCTCCGGCAAGGAGGTGGTCCTGCCCATCGAGCTGAAAGAGTCGTCTCTCTCCCTCGGCGAGGTGGTGGTCTATGCCAACACGAACAAAGACAAGCCTGTCAACTCCATGGCCACGCTGAGCGCACGCTCATTCAGCGTGGAGGAGACCAGCCGCTATGCCGGCGGCCTTGATGATCCTGCACGTCTGGCCTCCGCCTTTGCCGGCGTGACCACCACGCAGACAACAAACAATGCCATCATCATCCGGGGTAATTCGCCCAGGGGTGTGCTGTGGCGGATAGAAGGAGTGGATGTGCCTGCCGCATTTCACTTTCCCAATGTCGATTTTGTCGGCGGTGGTGCTTACACCGTCCTGAGCAACCAGATGCTCCGCAACTCAGACTTCTTTACCGGTGCTTTTCCTGCTGAATACGGTAATGCCAGCTCGGGCGTGTTCGATATTAAGATGCGCAGCGGGAATGAGGAGAAACAGGAGTACACCGTGGGTATAGGATCGAGCGGTATTGATTTCTCGGCAGAGGGACCATTGAAAAAAGGGAGTAAAGCAACCTACCTGTTCAATTACCGTTACTCCACCCTGGCGCTCCTGGGCAAGCTGACCCAATCGCTGAACCTGCCCATCTTCCAGGATCTGACCGTCAAGTTCGAGTTCCCGACAGAACGAGCCGGCACCTTCTCACTCTGGGCCATGGGGGCAGATGATAAGAACAGGAAAGAAGCCGATCCGGACACATTGAACTGGAAAACCGATTATCACCGGACAGAACAGAAATATTTCAGCCGCTTTGGTGTGGCAGGGGTGTCGCACAGGCTTACCATCGGGACGAACAGCTACCTGCACACACAGCTCAGTGCCGATGGCATGAGGTATGGCATGAACAAGATGGAATACACTTTCGACAGGAAGTTGCTCCCCACCGATTATATCAGAAGCACCGAGGGGAAATATACCTTCAGAACGACGGTGAACCATAAGTTCGGATCGAGGGTGAGTGC
>LSQX01286318.1_pt1 | contig 15511 bp, 15 predicted proteins | sample 654561 | NCBI WGS metagenome assembly LSQX01 (sample SAMN04489861, study PRJNA283612) | anaerobic digester metagenome | isolation source: 4 biogas reactors fed with cattle manure at either 37C or 55C with and... | place: Denmark: Kongens Lyngby | collected 2014 | reverse complement strand
CCTGTTGACCTGGAGATAATATCGCCCTTTTTCTCAGCGCTGAAAAAGCCCATGGGCAGAATCAGAATCTTGTCATAGATCTCCTTGCGCAAATCCCTGACAACATTGTTGCGCAATCCCACACTTGTATATGATGCAAGGAAAGTAGTACCTGTCTTAAGCAGGGTACCGATTATAAGAAAAACACCGACAAAGAGCAGGGCATATCCCGGTCCATAAGAATCCTTATAAAGAGAGATATAATAATAGAGATTATTCTCAAGAGTCTTCATGTCCATAGCCATAGGCATCAGCTCGTACACCTGCTGGTCCTGCATAAGGATAATCCTGAGCATCGGTATCATAAGGGCTATTGAGAAAACCGCGAAGAGAGCCGACAGCAGGTTGTATACAAAGTTCAACGCCACCAGATGCTTGTATGGCTTGACATAACGCCACATTACATTTATAAAATCCTTCATCTACACGTTTTGTATTACTATTTATTGCTGCACAACTCTATAACAGGCTGATACCGGTGTATGTGGACGGAGACAGCTTCCTGAGTTCAGCTTTCACTGACTCTGCAACATTCAATTCATCAATAAAACGGGCTATTGACTCACGTGTAATAGCTTCATTTGTTCTTGTCAATTCCTTCAAAGCCTCATAGGGATTGGGATATCCTTCGCGGCGCAGGATGGTCTGAACACCTTCAGCAACAACTGCCCAGTTTTCCTCAAGGTCATTGTCTATTGCTTCCTTGTTGAGCAATAGCTTGGACAGTCCCTTTTCAACAGACTTAATTGCAATAATGCTGTGGCTAATAGGAACCCCAATATTTCTAAGTACTGTAGAATCCGTAAGGTCACGCTGTAGCCTTGAAACCGGCAGTTTGGCTGCCAGATGCTCAAAAACAGCATTTGCTATACCAAGGTTACCTTCGGCATTTTCGAAGTCAATAGGGTTGACTTTATGTGGCATAGCACTGGAACCCACTTCACCCTTTTTGATCTTTTGTTTGAAGTACTCCATCATGATATAGGTCCACATATCGCGGCTGAGGTCAAGCAGGACAGTATTAATTCTTTTCAAACCGTCAAACAGAGCTGCCAGGTTATCATAATTGCTGATCTGAGTGGTAAAGCGTTCCCTCTTTATCTTGAGTTTATTTTCAAGGAAACTATTTGCAAAGGCATCCCAGTCAATAGATGGATAACCTGCATTATGAGCGTTGAAGTTTCCTGTAGCACCACCAAACTTACCCGAAACAGGCACAGCCTTTAACAGATCAAGTTGGGCACGCAGTCTCTCAACAAAGACTACTATCTCTTTACCCAGACGGGTCGGTGAAGCAGGCTGGCCGTGAGTTCTTGCAAGCATTGCAACATCCTTCCACTCTGTTGCAAGCAGCTCAAGATGAGCAATCAGACTTTCAAGCACCGGATAATAAGCTTCATTGAGGGCATCTCTCAGGGAAGCAGGTACAGCAGTATTGTTTATATCCTGAGAAGTAAGTCCAAAGTGAATAAACTCCTTATATTGCTGCAGCGAAAGCGCATCAAATTTGTCCTTAATAAAATACTCTACAGCCTTTACGTCATGGTTGGTTACCGACTCGATGCTCTTGATCTTTTCGGCATCCTGAAGGGTAAAATCTTCATAGATCTTCCTCAAAGCCGGGATAAGGTTTTTGTCAAACCCTTCAAGCTGAGGCAGTGGCAGTTCACAAAGAGCAATAAAATACTCTATCTCGACCAATACACGGTAGCGTATCAGTCCAAATTCAGAAAAGAATTTCGCAAGGCTTTCGGCCTTGCTTCTATACCTGCCGTCGATCGGCGAAATGGCTGTAAGTGATTGAAATTCGGGCATAAGAAAAGATTATCATCCAAAATGGCAAATGTAGTAAAAAGCACCATATTACAGAAGCAAAGATCCCATAAATTGGCTATTTTTGGCTAACAAACACCTTGCAACTATGAAGATCCCAAAACTCATCCTTACGACCCTTACATTAATTTGTGCCGTTGTCACAATGGCAGCATCCGACGACACTACATCTGTCGTTTACAGACTTCCCATTTTCAGCAATATCAACAGCACCACATGGATTCACACCCAACGAGGCTTTGAAGAGGCTGAAGAGATCAATGCCGAAGCCATCCTTGTCCACCTCAACACTTATGGTGGTGAGGTAGTCTTTGCCGACTCCATTCGCACAAAGATTCTCAATAGCAGGATACCTGTTTACGTCTTTATAGACAATAATGCAGCCAGTGCCGGAGCATTGATTTCAATTGCAGCAAAGAAAATTTACATGCGTCCCGGTTCAAATATCGGTGCCGCAACAGTAGTTGATGCCACCGGAGAGGCAGCACCCGACAAGTATCAGTCCTATATGCGTGCTACTATTCGTGCTACTGCCGAAGCACATGGCATGGATACTATCGTATCGGGCAACGATACGATAGTAAAATGGAAGCGCGACCCACGCATCGCCGAAGCCATGGTTGACGAAAGAGTAATAATTCCCGGTATATCCGAGGAAGGCCAGGTATTGACCTTTACAGCCAAGGAAGCATTTGAAAACGGATACTGCGATGCTATTGTAAGCAGTGTCGATGAAGTAAAGGAGCAAATTGGACTATCAGATGCAAAGGTTGTTTCATTCAAGCCATCCTTCTATGACAATGTTAAGGGCTTTTTGACAAGTCCTGTACTAAGCGGCATTCTGATATTACTGATTATTGGCGGTATTTATTTCGAGATGCAGTCTCCCGGTATTGGATTTCCGCTGGTGGTGGCAATATGTGCCGCGGTACTGTATTTCGCTCCACTCTATCTGGACGGACTGGCAGAAAACTGGGAAATCCTGATCTTTATAATTGGTATCGCACTGATTGCTCTTGAAATCTTTGTGATTCCGGGCTTCGGAGTAGCAGGTATTTCGGGAATAATACTGACTATCACCGGACTCACGCTAAGTCTGGTAGATAATGTAATATTCGATTTTTCAGGAGTTCACCCCGAAAAATTCTTTACTGCGCTTCTTACAGTCATTTTATCACTTGCAGGTGGAGTCATTTTGGCAATATATTTGAGTAATAAATTAGTTGGAAGCAAGACAGGTCCGTTTGCCCGTATTGCACTCCACACATCGCAGGAAATAGACAAAGGTTATGTAGGTGTAGATACAAGCATTTCTCACCTGGTAGGTAGAACCGGAGAGGCTGTAACCGACCTGAGGCCTGCCGGTACAGTAATGATAGATGGAGAATTATATGATGCACGTGCTACTGAGGGCTTTATTGAGAAGGGCGAGATTGTAAAAGCAATCAAATATCAGTATGGACAACTGAATGTACGACGTGTCTCAAAACAGTAAAAACCTGCTGATTATGCGCTGTGGTAAAGTCTATTATGAAATGAAATAAAATTTATTTGCCCCGGTGGCAATGAAATTTAAAATTTTGTATTTTTCAGGCGTTAATAATCTGTATTTTTAACTTAATAAAATAGCTTAATAAAATGAAAGGAAAGAAGCTTCCCAAGAGAAATTCCGGGATGTATGAAGATGAGAATTCTTTCAGCAAATCGGGGGTAAAGCTAAGTAAACAAAGGCGTTCCAAAAAGCCATCCATTTATGATGAAATGGACGAATTAGAGGAATTAGAATTTGAAGGCAGGGATTACGGCAGTATCGATGATCTTTATGATAACGACGAAGAGTTCGATGACTGAGTATTAAATGAAATTTTCAAACTAAAGAGGCAGGCAGTTAAACCAGGTTTAACTGCCTGTTATATTTTTACTTTAACCCAATATTAACAGCACCAGCACTGCTATCTAAAGGTATTTTTATTATAATTGCGTCATGAGACTCAACACAAGATCCATATTATCACTGTTGGTGTTGCTCACTTTCCTTCCTGCAACAATCGGTTATGCATTTTTCAGGCATAGCTGTAGCATATGCCATTATTCAAAGGTTGAGACTGCTCTGGCAGTGGTAATGCATTCCGAAGACGATCATGAGTGCTACTGCGTTGAAGATTGCGAAAGCGAGGATCACGAGCACGAATGTGACATGGATCTTAAGAAGTTGGAACTACCCTTCACATCTGAGGATGATGACATTAAGCTGATAACACCCGTTGTGCATGACGACAGTCTAGTGGCTGCAACACTCTGCACCTCAGGTGACTTCTGTACCTGCAATGATATCACAATCAGGGAAACACTACCCTCCGTACCAATAAGTGGCCAGAGTCTGCTGGTCCAAAACTGCGTTTTCAGATTATGATGTTCACCTGGCTGACCACATAGGCAAGCTAGTGTTTTACATCGTAATATTTGAAAACAATGAAAATCAGAATAATTAGCCTCGTACTATTTTTAAGTACATTTTATACTCTTTCAGCACAAACTGTTGTAAAGGGTCGCGTCTTTGATACAGATCAAAACTCCAAAAATCCCATTCCAGGAGCCAACGTATACTGGGCTGAGACCACCATTGGCGTATCGACAGATGCAGATGGTCATTTCAGTCTCCCATGGAATGGTGAAAAGAAGAAGCTCGTAATAAGCTTTGTAGGATATAAATCAGACACCTTATTATTAAACTCCCCTGCTGACAATGTACAAATTGCTTTAAAACAAGAGCTGGAACTAGACGAAGTGGTTGTAAGCAGTCGAGGAGCAGGTTCCCACATGTCAAGGGTTAATCCGGTTACCACGGTAGTGATTACCTCAGCCGAGCTGTGCAAGGCTGCCTGCTGCAGCCTTGCCGAGAGTTTCGAAACCAACGCCTCTGTTGACGTCTCTTATTCAGATGCAGCAACCGGCGCCAGACGTATCCAACTTCTTGGCCTTTCCGGACTTTACGTTCAGATGCTTACCGAGAATATGCCCGACAGCCGTGGTCTGGCCTCAGTCTATGGCCTTGACTATGTACCCGGTCCCTGGATGGAATCCATACAGGTATCAAAAGGTGCTGCCTCCATAACAAACGGATATGAGTCCCTCACCGGACAAATCAACGTACAGTACAAGAAGCCCGAAAATGCGGAGACATTATTTGTAAACGGTTTTGCAAGTTCATCAGGTCGTGTTGAGAGTAATGTAAATACTGGCTTCAACGTCAGTTCCAAATGGTCGTCTGCAATACTTGCACATGCATCGGCCGACGCTCAGAAAAACGATCACAATCATGACGGTTTCCTTGACGAACCGCTGACAACGCGCTACATCTTTATGAACAGGTGGGCTGGTCACCTGAATCCTTATCTCACCACTCAGTTTGGTGTTAAGGTTCTTGACGAAGAACGCACCGGTGGTCAGGCAGCTTTCAACCGCAACCGTCCCTACACAGAGCAGGATGCATATGGCATAGCCATCGATACACAGAATGCATCTGCATTCTTCAAATTGGGTTATGTATTTCCCAATGATTCAAACTCAAGTGTAGCAATGGTAGCAAACTACAGTTACCATGACCAGGCTTCACTCTATGGAGTAAAGGAGTATGATGCGACGCAAAACTACTTTGCAGGAAACCTGATTCTGGCATCTCACTTTGGACTAGGTGATGCGCACAAGTACACTGCCGGTATCAACTATATGTATGATGACCTTGCAGAAAAATTAGATGGCGACCTTTCAAAAGTATTTGGTGAAGCTGCACCAAGAACAGAGAGCGTTATTGGTGCTTACTTCCAATATAGTTTTGTTGTACCTGAGAAACTCACTTTTATGTTGGGTATCAGAGGTGACCATCACAATATGTTTGGTAACTTCTTTACCCCACGGATGCACGTGCGCTATAGTCCCAGTGAGCACTTTGTGTTTCGCGGATCAGCAGGCAAGGGCTATCGTACTCCCAATGTACTGGCAGAAAACAACAGTATCCTGGGATCTTCACGTCTGATCTACCTCCCCGACGAGATCAAGATGGAAGAAGCATGGAACTACGGTCTGAACTTCTCCTACTATCTGCATGCCGGAGAGCGCGAGATAACATTCAACCTTGAGTATTACCGTACCGAGTTTGAAAACCAACTTATAATGGATATGGATCAAGACGTAAGGCAAGTACATTTTTACAACCTTGACGGCAGATCCTATTCAAATGTTTTTCAGGCAGAGGTATCAACCGAAATCTTCAGGGGATTTGATGTAGTAGCAGCATGGCGTCTGAATGATGTCAAACAGACGACAGACGGTAAATTGCAGGAGAAAGCATTGCAAAGCCGCTACAGAGGTATGCTCAACCTCTCATATGCCACTCCCCTGCCACGTTGGCAAGTGGACTTCACAGCCCAGTTTGCCGGTCCCGGTCGTATCCCGACCACCCAGGGAAATATGGCACACCTTCAAAGGCCCGACAGTTTTAACTCTTATCAGCTTTATCAGGGTCAGCTTACCAGATACTTTAAGCGTTGGAGCATTTATGCCGGCGTAGAAAATATAGGAAACTTCACCCAGGAGCATCCTATTATTGATGCCGAAAGTCCATTCAGCGACAACTTCGACAGTTCACTGATTTGGGGCCCCCTGATGGGAAGGAAATTTTATTTCGGATTCAGATTTGCAATAGACAGACCAACAGCATAATAACTAATCAGAAAACCTATGAAATACTTAGCAGCGATTTTAGCAACATTGTTTTTTGCAGTTGTCCCAATGACAGCGCAAAAAGCCAGTAAGAACGAGAAAGTAACCTACTGCGTCAGCATAGACTGCCAGGGTTGCATTGATAAGATAACTAAGGAACTGGCCTTTGAGAAGGGTGTAAGGGACTTGCAATTCAGCTTAGAGAAGAAAACTGTAACCGTCGTATATCGTGCCGATAAGCCGGTTGATACAGATAAGTGGGCTGAACAGATCAGGAAGCTGGGTTATGAAGTAAGCTACCTGGACGAAACAACACCTGAGCCTGCCAAGGCCAAGTAACAAGTGGCTGACCGTAGTGTGCCCTGAGCCAGTCGAAGGGACCGCAAAAACTATGAAAGCATTCCTAAACAATAAAGGGTACCTTCGACAAGCTCAGGTACCCTTTTTGTTTTGTATGTGACTAGATGGTGGGCATGAGCCTTTAGAAGCTACTTCACCATAAAGTCGAAGTAGAGCTTATCACCGATATAGCCCTTCAGCCTGTCCCCTATCTTCACAGGACCTACGCCTGCAGGAGTACCAGTATATATCAGGTCTCCTATCTTCAGGGTAAAGTACTTTGACACATAGGATATAATAGCATCAATGCCGTTGATCATATCAGCACTGTTGCCTCTCTGGCGAACCTCATCATTAACAGTAAGTCTAAACTCAATATTATTGAGGTCGGGAAAGCTTTCTACCGGGGTAAACTCGGACGAGATAACGGCCGAGTTATCAAAGGCCTTGCACTTTTCCCAGGGCAATCCCTTTCCTCTGAGTTCATCCTGAAGGTCACGGGCTGTGAAGTCCACACCCAGTCCTATTGCATCGTAATAGCGGTTTGCAAATCTTTCCTCGATATTTTTCCCAAGTTTGTTGATACGGTAAACAAGCTCACATTCGTAATGAAACTCATTTGCAAAATCGGGGATATAGAAAGGGCCATTATTTCTTAGCAGGGCTGAATCTGGCTTAATAAAAACCACGGGCTCCGCAGGAAGCGGATTTTTCAGTTCCCTGGCATGCTCCTCATAGTTGCGGCCTATACAAATTATCTTCATGATAGATTGGTAAAGCAGGATTACTGATTATTGAATTTCCTCAGTTTGATATTAGTGATTACCTTTTTGGTATAGAGGGGGAAATCACCGTTCATGATCCAGCCGTAATAACCGGGATCCTTTTCGAGAACCTCTTCTACCTTAACACCCTTGTATTTGCCAAAGTTGAACACCTCCTCATCCTTATCGTTGTACACTATTCTTCCGGCAAAGTCAACGTTGCGACTGAAATTAGAAAACTCAGCAAGGAAGGCTACATCATTCTTGAGGTCCGGGTATCTTTCAAGCTGAGCCTTTAGTACCTCATAGGTAGCCTTTGTATCAGCCTCAGCACTGTGGGCATCCTTAAGGTCTTTGTCGCAATAAAACTTATATGCAGCCTCGAGGGTGCGGCGCTCCATTTTGTGGAAGATATTCTGGACATCTACAAGTTTGCGTTTAGTCATGTCGAAGTCCACCTCAGCACGCATAAACTCCTCGGCCAACAAGGGTATATCAAACTTGATTGAGTTATAACCACCTATATCACACCCTTCCATAAACCTAGCCAATTCACGGGCAATGGCTTTGAAAGTTGGAGCATCCCTGACATCCTCGTCTGTGATGCCGTGAATAGCCGAGGCCTGTGGTGGAATCGGCATTTCGGGGTTTACCTTGTAGGTACGCGATTCTTCGGTACCGTTGATATGCACCTTGAGAATCGAGATCTCGACGATGCGATCCGTGGCGATGTTGACCCCGGTTGTTTCAAGGTCAAAAAATACGATTGGATTTTTTAGTTGAAGCTGCATAGTTAAATAGTTGATTTCCCTAGAGAAATATTGTATTGCACAAAAATAGTATTCTTTTTCCAAGGAATTACATTACGAAAAACTTCGTAGAATATTTGCATTACGAAAACATTCGTATTAGATTTGTTCTACGAAACAATTCGTAATAACTATGAGAACAAATTATCCGGAACCAACAGAAAGTGAAGTAGAAATCCTGCAGATACTGTGGCAGAAAGGTTCTGCCACAGTAAGGGAAGTTCATGAGGTACTTGAAACTAGAAAAGATGTGGGGTATACAACCACCCTAAAGCTGATGCAGATAATGGTTGAAAAAGGCATTGTGGATCGTGACACTAGTAAGCGTATTCATATTTACAAGCCACTTATACCTCAGAGCTCAGTAGAGAACAACCTTATCAATAAGCTAAGGCAGAAAATTTTCAGAGGCTCAGCAAGCCGTCTTGTGATTGGCGCCCTTTCATCCGAACCCGTTTCCGAAGAGGAATTGGAAGAGATAAGGGAGTTTTTGGATAGCTATACTAAAGACAATCACAGCAAAACATCACCCAAATGAATCTGATAGAACACTTTGCCCATCCGATAATTTACGCCAGTGGCTGGACCATAGTGCACAGCACATGGCAGATTCTAATACTCTTTGTGTTATGGCTGATTGTGAAGCAGTTTACCACCAAGGCATCCTCCCCTGTCAGGTACCATCTGTCAGTTGCAGTACTTGTAACTTCTTTCGCAATAATAGTAGCCAACTTTGTGCGGCACTATGGTATTTACAAGAATGCCAAAGAGCTTACTGCAGTGGAAATACCCAATCTGGGCATGGTCACCACTGCAGAGCCGATGTACATAATTGATAGCAAACCGATGCTTAGCGGCATTTTTGATGAAAGCAGCATCATGCTGATCTTCTGGATTTACGTGACAGGAATGCTGCTCTATGCCAGCATTACAATGGCAGATCACTTCAGATTGAAATCTATGGTAAGAAATGCCTGGCAGGTTTCTGACCAATGGCAACAGACTATGATACGTCTTTCGCGTGAACTGGGTATCAGGGATCCGCAACTTTATGCTAAGGCACTATTACAACTTGAAGAACTGAGAACACTGCAAAGCAAGCTGGCTGTAGCAGCCACACAATCCACATTCCATTTATTGCAGAGAATCAAAAACATCATGACAATGAAGACACACAAAAGCAACCCGGCACACAAGATCGCAGGCATAATCCTGATCGTGACAGCCCTTGTTTCAGTAGCATGGATCAACCCCGCCCTGAGCATTAATTCAAGAATTGATAAGGTAGCACCTGAAACTGACAATGATAACACTTTTGTACCGGCCCCTGAAGCTAAGGACAGTGTAAAAACAAGGAAGAAAGTCACAACAGTTACAACCACATCAACTACAGATTCATTGCCAGAACCTACTAGTATAATTGTTAATAACAAATCTGTTGCGTGGGCGGACCTTGATGAGGAGCTTAAGCAGGAAATCATAGAATCTATGAAGGAGGCCAGAATTGCAATTGCCGAAGCAGGTAGGTCCATTGACAAGGCTGAAATGGAGGCCACGTTAAATGCAGTGAAGGCTGAACTAAGGGAAGCCGCGCAAGAATTAAAGATCCAACTTGAGCAAGTTGATTCCGAAGAATTTAAAAAGGAGATGGAGAATGTCAAAATTACTATCAAAAGGATAGCAGAAGAGACACGTCCAATGATTGACTCATTGATGCCTGTGGTTCTATCAGCGTTTGAGGTTGCTAAAGAAGCAGCATTGTATTCAATAATTTATCTTGAAGACTTATTAGAAACTGCCACAGAAGAATAGGGGTACTAACTTGTCAACCCTGACTATGGTTTGTTATTGTCGATGATTCGTTTAATTTTGAGACCAACAAACCAAAAAATTGTTTACCATGCTGGAGAAATTAATGCAACTGGACACAGAGTTACTGCTATACATTAACGGGATTAATTCTCCCTTTGGAGACAATTTCTTCAGCATGTACACAGATATATTGATCTGGGTACCCTTGTATGCACTGATCCTGTATACAATATTCAAAAAACATGGGATGAGGGGGTTCTGGATACTGTTGGCTCTGGTGTTGGTAATAACCCTGTGTGACCAGATATCCAGTTCCCTTATCAAACCCACTGTTGCCCGCCTGCGTCCGACACGTGAACCATCACTCGAAGGCTTAATTCACATAGTAAATGGATATCGTGGTGGCAGGTATGGTTTTATCTCTTCACACGCGGCCAATTCTTTCGGTTTAGCAGCATTTTCAGCCTTGCTTTTCAGAAGGCCCGCTTATACCATCTTCATCTTCCTTTGGGCAATAATAAACTCCTATTCTCGCATGTATCTGGGCGTCCATTATCCGGGCGACATACTTGGAGGTACCATCCTTGGTCTTCTTGCCGGTTGGTCGGGTTACCTGCTATATGCAAAGGTCATCAGGACAAGACACAGAGATATGATAGAAGGTCCCCGCTCAGTTTATGACACCAGATTAATAATTTATTCAGGAGTCCTCATGGTAATAACCATAGCACTGGCATCAAAGGCGCTTATTTAAAAGGCTCTACGGATATCCTATAGTACTTCCCGGTCTGCCAGCCAGGTCATCAACTTGTCATTCAGTGTATTACGCTATTACCTGCGTCAATACTGGAAAACAGCAGTATTACTTTTTTTAAATTTATTAATATTTGTTAATACTGGGAATTATCCTGTTATTTTCTATTAATCCTCCTCTTTATTTATTATCTTTAAGACAATCGTGTAATCCAAAACATTATCATCATGGGTACTAAAATCACATTTAATCAGCTCAGGAGGATTAAAGACAGTCTTCCTGAAGGCGCGACGCGTACTATCGCTGAACACCTAAACCTCGACGTAGAGACAGTTAGAAATTATTTCGGCGGGGCCCACTACGATCGGGGGGAATGTATTGGAATTCATATTGAACAAGGCCCTGACGGAGGAATTGTAGAGTTGGATGACACCACCATCCTTGAAATGGCAGAAGATATTCTGGCCGGCAAGATTAAAGTACCAGCTGATTTATAAACTTAAATTACCCCAAATTCATTGTAACGAATTAGTAAAAAAGGCTGCCTCCGGGCAGCCTTTTTTAGTAGTATTTACTTATCCAGTTTTACAGAACCACCGCTATTTGCTTCAACACGTCTCAACTGGGCATCACCGTAAATTCTGATATTTCCGGCTGAAGAAGCTTCTGCTTCAGCAACTCCATTAACACGAACCTTTATTTTACCTGCACTGCTGGCCTCAAGCTCTGCCCTGCTCACTATAAAATCAGAGGCCTTTATCTCAGCTGCGCTTGATGCCTCAGCGTCAAAAGAGTCAGCCTTGCCCTTAAGGATTATAGTAGCGGCTGAAGTTGCTTCAGCATCAACCTCACCAGCGTTCAGGTCAAGAACGACCTTAGATGCTGAAGTAGCCTCAATGCTAAGCCTATTCAGCTGAAGAGTTTCGGTTGATTCAACATAAGATGCCGCAGAGGCATTAATCTCTTTAAGAGTAGTGAAGGTAAGGTCAACTTCAACTTCACCGACACCCTTGAAACCTCTCCTTACCTTGTCAAAGAAAGTCTGATCGATAAAGATTTCAAGTTCGTTATCCCTGTTAATCCTGAATGTAACATAATCGATAACATCTTCCTCGGCTCTGATAACGATACTATTTTCCTTCCCCTGGGTCAGGGAAACCTTTATAGCTGAAGTTACATCCAGTTCATCAAAGTATTCAAGTTTAAAAGAACGTTCTACCTTGTCTTTTGCGGCATAAGCGCAGGCAGTATTAACAAGTGCTGCCACCAATACAAATACAATAACTCTTTTCATAGTCACATATTTAATTTATGTTTTACATACGACAAACTAAGACTATCAAAAGTTACACCATTATAGCATAAAAGGCTTCAATTTTAGCATTATTCGTTTTTGTTGGCACATTCCGGGCATTATCTGCCCGGAAATATCTCGTCTATCAGATTAGTAGCACCGGCCCATTTGTCAATAACAAACAGCACGTAGCGTATATCTACAGATATATTACGACTCAATTCGGTATTAAACACAAGGTCGCTAGTGATACCATCCCATGCACGGTCGAAGTTAACTCCTATCAGCTCTCCCCTGCGGTTGAGAACCGGACTACCTGAGTTACCCCCAGTGGTATGGTTGTCTGCAACAAAGCAGACTGTCAGCACACCATCTTCAGCATAGGGACCGAAATCCTTGCTGTTATACAGTTCGATAACCTTTTCAGGCACATTAAACTCATACACAGCCGGGTTATGCTTTTCCATTACACCATCCAGGGTGGTACGGTATTTATATATTACACCATCCCTTGGCTCATAGCCTTTAACATTTCCATAGGCCAGACGCATTGTGCGGTTGGCATCAGGATAGAAAACTTTGGCCGTATCAAATTCCATCAAGCCGCTCATCCAAATCCGGTTAAGGCTATCCAGTTTGTTGCTTAACACCTTGAATCTTCCATCCACGCTATTATAGAATACCCCTCTCAAATCGCTGAAATACCTGTAAGCCGGATCCTTCTTTACAGTCTTGACCTTCTTCTTGTCGATCTTTGCCACAAGCTCGTTTAGCTTATCCTGGTCATCAAAGATTGATCTGGCAAACAGTTCATCAACAAAGGTCTTGTGGTTACCCTTGAATTTTGAGCCGATAAGGTCAAGGAAGGCAGGACGAAACTCTCCCTTGAGGTCATTGTCCATCATCTCAACCAGCTTCACAGCAATATCCCTGTCCACATCCTTAGAATAGTCTTTATAGTGTTTATCCAGGAGATCCTTCAGAAAGTCCTTCTCTTCATTGATCTGATCTGCATCCTTACCCTGTTCGATCAATTGAAGCAGCCTTTCAAACTGACCCGCTAGCCAGATGGCCTCAATGCCTCTGGCTCCCATCACTTCAAGCAGGTATTCCCTGGCCATACGGTACTTACCAAACTCACCATAGATAGCTTCATATTCCGACACTACATTGCCGTACTTATCCTTACGGGCTGGATCCTGAGCAACCCATTCATTGAAACGAGTTTCATAGTCCCTTTTCCTGTCCACCGCACGAAGGGACTCAAAGCCCTTGAGCTCACCCTTCCAGCGCTTCCATGAGTTGGCTATTGCAGAATGTTTGGCAGCGTATTGAATTCTTATCTTGATATCATCTTCAACATACCTGTTAATTACATCCAGTTTGGCATCCCTGATCTCAACCACTTTGGGGTAGATCAGATCCCTCAGCATCTCGATATGGTAGGAAGGCACATATTGGGTGGTAACAGCCGGATAACCCAAAACCATTGTTGGATCACCCTCTTTCACACCTTCAGTAGAAACCCTGAAGTGATATTCGGGTTTGTAAGGCACATTCCCGGTAGAATATTCAGATGGCTTATTTTCACTGTTTGCATAGACACGAAACAGAGAGAAGTCACCTGTATGTCTTGGCCATGTCCAGTTATCCTCTTCAGCGCCAAAATCACCAATACCTGCTGGAGGAGCAAATACCAGACGTACATCATTAAATATCTCATAGACAAACAGAAAATACTGATTACCATAATAGAAAGACTCTACAGCAGCTTCATAATGAGTATCCTTCTTTGCCTCAGCAACAATAGTATTGATATTAGCCCTGACCTGCTTTGCACGTTCTGCCTCATTGCAGTCGTCATTCACACCTGCAAGAACACGTTCAGTCACATCTTCCATGCGTCGCAGGAAAGTAACAGTCAGTTCCTCGTTAGGCAGCTCCTCATCCAAAGAGCGAGCCACAAAGCCGTTAGTCAGATAGTCATGCTCAACACTGCTATGCTGCTGAATGTAAGAGTTACCGCAATGGTGGTTTGTAATAATCAGTCCCTTATCGGAAATAAGACCACCAGTACAACCGTTTCCGAAGCGAACTATAGCATCGGTAAGGCTGGCCTGGTTGACTGCATAAATATCCTCAGCAGTCACTTCAAATCCCCTTTCACGCATCTCGCCGATATTCATTTCACCAACGAGCACAGGTATCCACATACCCTCTCCTGCCCTGGCCTGTATGCCAAGGCAAAGCAGCAGCACAAGGCTAATAGCTTTCAGTTTTCTCATTATATGGTCATTTATCAATAAAACATACTACTTCGCAGTTCCGGTCAGGTTACAGTAATTCTCTGGAATAGCTTAAAGAAATACCTTCCCTACTTCCACTTAACCTCTGACAGACTGAGGTGAATCAGGCATTAGAACTTTCTCAGCTCCTCATAGAGGGTAGCCACCGGAAGACCCATCACGTTGTAAAATGAGCCCTCAATGCGGCCAACACCGATTAGTCCGATCCATTCCTGTACACCGTAACTTCCCGCTTTGTCAAAAGGCCTGTATCTGTCAACGTAGTCGATGATATCCCTTTCCTGCAATTCTTTAAAGAACACCTGTGTAGAAGCAGTAAAGGAGCTCTGGCGCTCAGCAGTCCGGATGGCAACCCCGGTAAATACAGTATGCACAGCACCCGACAGCCTGCTAAGCATAGCGATCGCATCCTCGCGATCGCGGGGTTTACCAAGGACCTCATCACCAAGTACAACTACAGTATCGGCAGTAATCACAAGAGTTTTGGGTTGGGACCAGTATTCTTCATAGCCCTCCATTTTCATACGTGCAAGGTATTCGGCGGTCTGTTCAGCAGGCAGAGAGTCCGGAAAACTCTCCTCCAAACCGGGAATTACAGCTACCTCAAAATCCACCTCTGCCATCCTCAACAGTTCCTGTCTGCGGGGTGACTGCGAGGCAAGAATTATTCTGTGATCCTTAAGATTCGCAAGCATTAAAAGAAGGTTTGAGCAACAAATACATAGAGTATGCCTGCCAACATAATCAGTTTACTGATCTGGGAGGCACGGTGGTAATCTTTGGGTTTGGAGGCTTTTAACAGAGTATATGACAGGATAGCATAAGGTCTGTCTCTTATA
>LSQX01055493.1_pt2 | contig 15513 bp, 20 predicted proteins | sample 654561 | NCBI WGS metagenome assembly LSQX01 (sample SAMN04489861, study PRJNA283612) | anaerobic digester metagenome | isolation source: 4 biogas reactors fed with cattle manure at either 37C or 55C with and... | place: Denmark: Kongens Lyngby | collected 2014 | reverse complement strand
GCTTTTAAGAATTTATGTTGACGGGAATGCAGAAGACAACTCACTTGCAGAAAAAATAAACTTACTTGAAAGAGAAGCAGACGATTCCCGCAGAGTGCTGATTGAGAATCTCAACAAAACCCTTATAACTACAATGGATAGAGAAGACCTTTTTTCCCTTTCAAGAGAGGTAGATAATCTGATTGACTATGCGAACATTGCCGTAGAAGAAATTAACTTATTCAACGTTAAACCTACTCCCGAATTATGCATGATGGCAAAAATTCTTGAAAGAGGTTCGCTTGAACTTTATGATTCCATTAAAAACTTAAAAGACTTGCCCAGCATTGCCAAAGAACGGGCCCTGAAAACAAAGACAACCCAGAAACATATGCACCATACTTATCTTGAGGCTCTGGCCAACTTATTCAATGGGAAATATGAAACATCTTACATGCTTAAGATGAGAGAAGTCTATCGCCATCTAAACAGGGCCGCAAACAGATGCGATGAAGCAGCAAACCTGATTCTGGACATCCTTATAAAATTCTAATTTAGGCTGAAGGCAGGATTACCCTAAACTCCGTCCCCTTCCTGGGTTGGCTTCTTACAGTAATTTTTCCTTCATGAAGTTGGACTATATGCTTAACTATCGATAGACCCAGCCCGGTACCTCCAATTTCGCGAGATCTGGCCGTATCAACCCGATAAAATCTTTCAAAAATACGATCAAAGTGATTTGCAGGAATACCTATTCCGCTATCTGAAACAGTAATAACCACCGTTTCCTCTTGGTTCTCTAGTGCGATTTTTATCTCTCCCCCTTCAGGAGTAAATTTCACAGCATTATCGATAAGATTCACAACAACTTGCTCAATATTGTTCTCTACTCCCAAAACCATCTTAATGTCTTCAGGAATCTCAACCTCGAGTTCAAGATTTTTCTTCTTGATAATTTCTTCAAAGGTCAGGAGGGATTTTCTAAGTATCTGCTCCAAATTAAGGGCCTTAAATCCTGGAACATATTCCTCGGATTCAATTTTTGAAAGAAGCAGAAGATCATTTACAATATTATTCAATCGCAAAGAATGGCCCTGGATTATTCTTATAAACCTATTCATTTCCTCAAGGTTTTCTATATTGCCGCTGAGAAGAGTTTCTGCTGAAGCTCCGATTGCTGTTATCGGTGTTTTCAGCTCGTGTGATACATTTGAAATAAAGTCAGATCTTATCAGTTCAAACTTTTTTATTTGCGAGATATCGTGAAAAACTATAACCATCCCCGTAATTTCATTAATCCTACTTTCTATATAAGATAACTGTATCAGGAAAACCCGATCCTCTCCTTCGCCAGAAACTACCTCTATACTCTCTGGGTCAGGACTTTTTATTGCCCCCCATATAATCTCTTTAATATTTTCATCATCAATTACTTGGCTAAAACCTTTTCCATCAAGATTATCTTCTGTTTCGAACATATCCTTGAAAGCCTGGTTCCATACAAGAATCTGTCCCTCCCTATCCAGCACAAGTACTCCCTCGGTCATACTTGCCAGTATGGTAGACAAATCCTCCCGGTCCTTGATTATCAGGCTCATATTTTTCTGCATTTCATCAAAGAGGGTATTAAAACTTCTAGCCAGCATACCCACTTCATCTTTAGAACTTTCATCCAGCCTTTTTCCGTAATCTCCCCCCAGCATCTCTTCCGCCGTATTCTTCATTCCAACCAAAGGTTTTGCCAGGGTCCTGCTGACAATAAAACTAAGAATAACAGCTATAAGAATCGCAAAAAATACGCAGACTATAATAATTTTATAGATATGACTAATTCTTTCATTAACTTCCAAAAGGGGCATTGAGACCCGAACTACTCCGGTCTGACAGTCTCCCTCAAATAAAGGTAGGGCCACATATAGGTTTTTTATTCCTGTGGTTTTACTCAACCTAACTGCTCTTCCCTTTACTCCAGACAGGGCCCGTCCTATCTCGTGGTGCTTGCGGTGGTCCAGATTCCCCTCGGAATCCACAATCACCAGCCTCTCCGAGTCAATTATGCCGATACCTACATTTAATTTTTCTGAGATTTCCTGAACTCTGGTATTAAGCAGGTCTTTTTCATCATTAGATAGTTCTTCTATAACCAGTTCACTTACTAGAGAACCTGTCATCTCAAGTTTTTCTGCAACCATATCCTGATAATAACCCTTGAGTGGAAAAAGAATAAGTATTGATAGGTATATAAAGGATACCAATATTACAATCAGGTGGTTAATGAAAAGTTTTTTGAATGCGCCGCTCATGGGGCCTTAATCGTTTTCGCTAAAACGGTAGCCAAGACCGCGAACGGTTTCGAGTAGCCAGGCTTTTTCTCCTAATTTTTTTCTTAGGCCCGAGATATGCACATCGACTGCTCTTTCGCTGGATCCCTTTGAATCTTTCCAGGCATTACTGATGATTTCCGCCCGGTCAAATATTCTACCAGGATTTTCAATAAGCAGTTTCAGTATATTAAACTCTGTCGCAGACAAGTCTATGCCGGGACCTGAATCTATACTCATGGTAAACTTTTGAAGATCAAGCTCAAGTCCTTTATAGTTTATTTTGTCTGAAGAAAATTTATTTTCCTGCTTTAAAAGGAAATTCTTTATTTTCTCAATTAGTATGGGAATACTGAAAGGTTTAGTTAGGTAATCGTCAGCCCCCTGCTGCAGTCCCTTTAAAATATCTCGCTCGTCCGATTTTACAGTAAGCATTATGACAGGAATATGACGGGTTTCTTCTGAGCTCTTTAGTTTCCGGCATATCTCATAACCATCTATGCCTGGAAGCATTATATCAAGAAGTATCAAATCAAATTTTTCACTATCTATTTTATCGAGCGCGGATCCCCCGGAATAGGCTTGCTCAACTTCATAACCGGCTTTTTCCAGGTTAAACTTGATTATCTGTACGATATCTTTCTCGTCGTCTACTATAAGTATTTTTTTTCTCATTTATTTGTTAATTGAGTATTAACTTGATTCTAAGATAAATATCCCTTGATTACAAGCCCTAAACGAGAAAAGTTTCTAGTAATTTACTGTAAAAAACTGTCAGAGTATAAGATTAAGACTAGTACCTACAATAAGAGTTACCGTAATCATAATAAGAGTAGCCTTAAGCATATCTTTTAATCCAAACTCTTTTAGTAGGACTGCGAAAGTTGCGGCGCAGGGAAAATAAGTTGTCAAAACGACACTGGCTATAATAAGTTCTTTCTTAGTCATTGCCAGGGGAGCCAACATTCCAACCGCAACATCTTTCCTCAAGACACCTACCAGAAGTGCGCCAGTGGCAGCTTCAGGAAGTCCCAGTAAACCTGAGATAATCGGCTGGAAGATCCTGCCTATAAAGTCTATTATTCCAAAAGTAAACATAAGGTTTATTAGAAGAACTCCAAATAAAACCCAGGGGATAGCCTCTTTTAAAAACCATACAATTCTCATCCAGACTTTTTTTAGAAGTCCCTTGAAATAAGGCAAGCGGTAGGGAGGAATCTCAAGAAAGAGTTCCGGAGCAGTACCCTTGATAAGTTTATTCATAATTACGCCCAGACTTACCCAGACAATAAAGAGAGTTAGAAAGACCGGGAAGAGCCCCCCAGCCCCGTATTCCCCAAGTAAACCCGCAACCACGGCAATCTGTGCCGTACAAGGAATTCCTATCGCCATAAGTGTCATGGCAATAAACCTCTCACGCCGGGTTTCCATTATTCTTGTTGATAGGGCCCCTGGGACATTGCATCCAAAGCCTACCAGCATAGGTATTATGCCAAATCCATGTAGGCCCACCCTATGCATGCCATTATCCACCAGGACAGCCAGTCTTGGCAAGTAGCCCGTATCTTCCAAGATAGAAAGTATAAAATAAAAAGAAAACACATATGGAAGGACCACCCCCAAGGGTACAAAAAGACCGGTTGTAAAAAGACCAAAAGACTGTTCAAAATCTATGGCTCCACCTATCAAATCACCAACTACCAGACTATGGATAAAACCGCTCCCCCCCAGAAAAACTGACAGTCTCTCCATAACGGGAAGCCAAAGTCTATCAAAAAGTGGCTCAGCCACATATTCAATCAGTCCCTCTCCCATAAGCCGGATTAGCCAGAATGATATGAAACCTACAATTAGAGCAAAAGGAATACCAGTAAAAGGATTTACTGTTAAATCACTCAAGACTTCGGTAAAGCGATGACGGCGCCGGGAAATTTTCTGAGCTTTCTCAATAATTTTTCCGATTTCATTCCAACGTTCGCCAGACTTGTATTTAAAGTCGGATATTTTGGCAGAAGAGAGCTCATCTACCAGATTTTTTATACCTTCACCAGAAATTCCGCAGGTAGTTACACAAGGTACTCCGATTATTTTACTGATAATATCAGGATTTATCTCAATTCCAGAATGCTGACACTCATCCCATAGATTCAAGACTACCAACATGGGGATTTTTCTCTTCAAAAGCTGAAGAGTAAGGTTTAAATTTCTTTCTAAGTTAGTCGCATCGACTACATTAATAATAACGGTATCTTCTGGATTGGACTCGTCAAGCATTCTAACTGCAACCTTGTCGGCTTCGGAGATCGGGTCAAGGGCATAGATACCAGGAATATCAATTACTCTTATATCCTCACCATCAATGCGCATCAGGCCTTCGGTAAACTCCACGGTAGTTCCCGGATAGTTGGATACTATTACATTAGCTCCAGTTAGCCTGGAAAATATAACACTTTTCCCTACATTGGGGTTACCTATTAATAGTATTTTTTTCGGTAGGGTTTTCATTTTAATCTATCTCAACAAATACCTTGTCGGCCATGCCACATCCCATAGCTATCTGAGTCTGGCCTACGCGAACCATAACTGGTCCCCTCATTATTTGCTGACTAACTTTTTTTAGCCTTGTTCCCGGGCGAAGTCCCAAATTCTCCAGTTTTTTCTGAAGCCCCATACCGCCGGCTACCTTCACGACGCGGCCGGATATTCCACTTTTCATTTCGCTAACTTTAATTAATTTACTCATGATCTTTCACAAAAAAACTTAAAAATGCTAAAAATATTTAGCGAATACTCTTAGTCTTTATCTATTATTTTTGCCTCCACCTCTACCCTGACCACCTCTGCCGGGTCCTCTTTTTCCTCGTCTCTCCCTATCTGCTTGGCGGTCGACTGCCTCTTTTCCCTCTCCCCTACCACAGCCACCCAATCCCCGTCCAGTACGAGGGCCATCCCCTCTAGGTCCTGTTCCGTCCCCTGCTGGCATCTCTATCCTCCTTTTTTACTTTCACTGAATTCACTATATTTCACTATATTTCGCTAAAGTTCGGTGGAACTTAACTCTGCCGAATTTTTCTATAGTTTCTATAGCGTCTATAGTATTTCACTAATACTCATAGAAAATTTTGCGGTGTTTTTTTCTTTAATGCCACCTAATCTGTTTCTACTTATTGCTAATGATAATCTTTCTCATTAGTCTTGTCAAGCCCTAAGCGCTTAGCACAGTTTGATAGAGTTGCCTTAGGCTAGCAATTGGAAAGTAAAACTACCGGAGAAAACCTATAAATTAAGCACCAAATCTGACGACAAGGTCCAGTTAGCAAGATCCGACATTTTCAGTTGAGTCACGCCGGAAAAATATCCTTCATTCTTATTGATACCGCATCTGGCCACGCATGACCCGCAGCCACCCACCTCCACCCCTTTATCAATAAGTTCTTTCAGGATTTCCCCCAGATCAAAATATCCTTCTGGAGGCTTTATTGAAGCCCGGGCCAAATCAACCGAATCGTTCATCAGAAATATTTTCACCTGGGCTTGCTCTTCTAATAGCTGGCCTGCCAGACGGAGACCATTCCAGGTAACATCAGTACCATCATACGGATTTGAATTGAAAATCAATAAGATTTTTTTATTTCTTTTCAAGTTTTTTACCTATTATTTTCTCTACTATCTCCCTTAATGAGCGGACAAACTCTGAATCCGGATGGGCCTTAATACAATTTATTCCCTGGTCCATAGAATCCATAATAAGTGGATCCATTTGTAGCCTTCCAAGAAATGGAACGCCCAGTTCTTCTGCTGCTTTCTCACCACCACCCTTGCCAAATACTTGAATTTCATGGCCGCAAGAAGGACAGGTCAATCCACTCATGTTTTCTATTATTCCACTGATGGGTATCTCCATTGTCCTTAGAAAAGACACGCACTTTCTTGAATCCAAGAGAGCCATATCCTGAGGCGTAGTTACTATTACAGCCCCAGAAATATCGGGTATCATCTGAAAAACACTCATAGGCTCATCGCCAGTGCCAGGAGATGAATCGACAATAAGATAATCTAACTCACCCCACTCTACATTGGAGATAAACTGCCTGATAAGGTTGGATTTCATGGGGCCCCTCCATAGAAGCGGGGCATCTTTTCCAGGTAGCATGGAGCCGACTGACATAAGTTTCAGGTTTCCTTTTTCAACAGGAAGGATAGAGTCATTACCCCCGTCCTTCAGGCGTTCAGTCTCCAAGCCCAATGCCTTTACCGTGGAGGGCCCATGAATATCCGCATCAAGTAGGCCTACAGAAGCCCCGCTCTCAGCGAGAACCGTGGCAAGCTGTACACTTAAGGTAGTCTTGCCTACACCGCCCTTGTTTGAGAGGACAACATACTTTTGTCCGACTTTCTTCATCCTCTCTTCTATCCGCTTATCGCTTTCTGCAAGTTCTTTATCTAACTTGCCAGGATTATTTACCATTCTCGCCCTTCTCTTTCTAATTCGCTAGGGTGTTTATTTTCCCTTTACCATTCAGAGTTTTCTATAATCGGCTCTCCATATTTACCAGGATTATATTTTTCAGTATAGGATGACTCAGTGGATCTCTCTATCCTATAGGCGATGGCTCCTGCGTCATAGGCGTCGGTTATATCTGTGTCAGCGTCTCCGTAAAAAATATCCATTTCTAGATCAATCATCAATTCTGTTTTACCGTCTGGAGCAAAGTAGATGTTCTCTATCGGGACTGAGAATTCTTCGCTAAGATATTCTTTCATAACGTGGCCATTGTAGGGCTTTCTGGCAGTGATAATATATATAACATCTCCTGCTTCCTGATGGTCTATAAGGATTTTTTCAACTGATTTTTTAACAATACTATTTCCTGGGTCAGAAACATTTACTACTTCCCAGAACTCCTTGGAAAAAGGACGGGTATCGCTCTCAAATCCTTTCATGAATGCTGGAGTTGAAAAAAGCAGTGTATCGTCTACATCAAAGCCCACATTTTGTACTTCAACTACTTGTACGTCTTGGACATCTACTAATTCTTCGACAACCGCTGGTGTAGTTTTTACACATCCGGATACAAAAATCAGTGTCCCTAATACTAGGCCTTCAAGGCCTCTTCTAAAAAACTTCTTCATAAGTTTACCCTTTCTCCTTTAACCCAATACCAGCAAACTCTCCAATCGCCTCTGCGATTTTTCTTACAGCCCGCGACTCCTCGGACTCAGGGGCATATTCTACTATTGTTTTAGCCTCCCTCAAGGCTTCGGTAAATTTCCTGGAGTAGGGAACCTCCGCCATTACCTCTATGTCTTTTTCCGCCAGACCCTCCCTCAAGGCCTGGGTATTTTCCTCATTTAAATCAGCCTTATTAATTACCACCTTGACCGGTGTTTTAAAATGCTTGGCTGTGGCAAGGACTCTTTCCATATCATGTATACCACTCTTTGTCGGCTCTGTCACTACAACAGCTAAATCCACACCACTCAAAGAGGCGATAACCGGACAACCTATTCCCGGAGGCCCATCTGTGATAAGGAGCTTATAGGATTTTTCCTCACCTATAGCATTAGCCTTCTTTTTTACTTCGGCAACTAACTTTCCGGAGTTTTCCTCGCCGGGTTTAAGAAGAGCATGAACCATATGTCCAGGCCCTACTTCTGAATAGTATCTATGCCCTGCCTCTTTCTGTATCATGGTAATGGCTTCCTGAGGACAGTTCCATGAGCATACTGCACATCCTTCACAGGCCAGGGGATCTACCACTATATCTTCACTAATAGCCCCAAAACCACATACTTCTCTGCAGGTACCACACTTTATACAAAGATCTCTATCAATGATAGGAAACTTCCCACCCATAAATATATCTGTCTCTATTATTCTTGGTTTTAGAAGCATATGCAAATCTGGAGCATCTACATCGCAATCTGCAAGAAGTATATTATCAAACAATTCGGCGACCGCAGCAGTAATTGACGTCTTGCCAGTACCACCCTTGCCGCTTATTACTAAGACCTCTTTCATTTCTCTCCTCCAAGTACGACAAAGCTTCCTTTATCGTATCCCTCAACCGCTATCTCTACATTAGTATCAGAATCTTTTGGACCCTTAAAAAGCGTCTGATAGGCCGCTTTATATGTAAAACCTGTTTTCTCAAATAAATCTATCACTTGCTCTGGATAGAAGAAACGAGCCTCCTGAAAAAAACCAGTCTCTTTTTTCATATGATAATCTCCCCAGGGACTGTCTTTCCGGATTATTCCCACAAGCAGGAGCCCCGGACTTTTCAAAACCCGATGAACTTCCTTAAATACTAGGAAGGGATTTTTCAAAAAACTTAAACTGGTTATGCTTGCCGCATAATCAAAAGTGTTATTTTCATAGGGCAAGGATTCTGCATATGCTTTTTTCACCTTAACTCCACGATCCTGGGCCAATTTCAGCATATTTTTAGAAGTATCAATTCCTTCTCCGATACCAAGCGCCTGGGAAAACCTGCCCGTTCCTACTCCAATCTCAAGACCCCTGCCTTTTAATTCAAATTTTCTTAAGGCCTTCAGCTCTGACTCAAAGACAAACTTATTCCTGTCATACCATGAATCGTATTTTTCATAATCGCTTTCAAATACATCCATCATTTTTCAAGAATTTCAATAGAGTTGGAGATAAAATTTCTTAAGAAATCCAGGAACTTAAAATTTCCCTAAGAAAAAAATTCCAGGAGGTCATCTGCAAGACCCGGGAAGAAATTCTCCTCAATAATGCCTTTAGAATAAAGAGAAGCAAACTCCCGAGAAAAGGGTATCTTTGCAATAATTTCAAGACCCGCAGACTCGGCGTAATCTTCTATAATGCCGTCATCCTCTTCTGAACGATTGATTACAATACCACATTTAAGGCCCAGCTCTCCCAAGACCCCCACAGCAATTTTTAGATCATAAAGCCCAAAGGGTGTAGGCTCAGTAACAAGAACCGTATAATCTGAATCCCTAACTGCCTCAACCATAGGACAGTTGGCGCCCGGTGGAGCATCAATGATTACATAATCTTCATCCCCAACTATGCCTTCTTTCAACTCCTCTATCAAGGGATTGGCTCGGGCCTCACCCACGTCCATTATGGCATAATCAAAATAGAAATTTTCATTAATTTTTCCAGTGTGCAGGTATCCAACCTTACGCTCTCCCTCACTTATGGCCCCTTCGGGACAGACAAGAAGACAGCCCCTACAAGGATGGCAGAGTTCCTTAAAATACATGACATCCTTTGGCATCACCAAGAGGCAGTTAAACTCACAAACTTCTTGGCACTTACCGCAAAAAGTACATTTTTCCAGATCAATTAATGGCTTAAAAACATTAATTTCACGGCTTTTTTGTTCCACCACATCCAGAAAGAGATGACAATCCGGATTTTCCACATCAGAATCAAGCAACCGGACTTTTTTATCCTTTGAAAGGAGCTGGGAAAGCATAAGAGATAGTGTAGTCTTCCCCGTCCCTCCCTTTCCGGAAGCTATAGCAATTTTCTTCATTTACTTACCACTCCTTACGCCCATCCTTAAAGAAGCATATACTATTTTAATTTCCCACAAATCCTTATTTTCCTTGTCTCAATTTATATACTATTTTTTGGCGTAATTCTCTACTGCTTCTTTTACTGTTCCCGTCACTCCGGTTAAGACTTCAATTCCGTACTGCTGTAGTGCTCCTTGAGCATTGGGACCTACCACACCTGTCAGAAGAACCTGGGCACCCTTATCCTTGATAAGCTTTGCAGCTACTGGACCGGCTCCGCCCATCATGGATGCGGCCGGATTTTTAACCGGTTCAAACTTCATAGTATCTGTATCTACAATCATAAAATACTCACACCTGCCAAAATTAGGTGCTACCTGTGCACTTAAAGATCCACCTGCTGCTGTTACTGCTACTTTCATTTTTTTCACTCCTTAACTTTTATTCTTCCTGCAGGGCCGGGCCCATCTATCACTTATTTTCTTCTTCCAAATCCTTGTGGCTTCCAGAATACTTTTTACCATCTATCTCCGCCTCTGTCCTGGGAATCCCATAACTCTTTCCCTTCCCCGGACTGCAAAGACTTGCTCCCCCTGCCAGACTTCCATCCAGAATTTTCTGGACAACCTCATCAATACTTCCGCTTATGCCTACAATAATTTCTATACCGGCAGCATTAAAAAGATTCTGGGCCCTCATACCCATGCCGCCTGCTACAATATAGCCAACTCCCATTTTCTTTAGAAATTCAGGTAGGTATCCCGGATGATGCCCAGGGTTGGCAATAGTTTCTTTTTTCTTTAATTCGCCAGCCTCAAACTCAATAATTGTAAACTCCGGACATCTGCCAAAATGTTCGGAGACCATCCCCGTATCTGTAGAAATTGCAGCCTTTTTCATTTATAACAACTCCTTATATTCTTAATTTTTCTCCACTAGCCATTTTAATAAATTTCCCCCCACAAATTCTTTCAAATTCATCTATCTGTTCTCCGCCTGTACAATGAGCAGGCGCAAATTTTTCGACTCCCTCTTTCTTCAAGTCTTCAATAATTTCACCTATTTTATCCAGAGAAAAATCCTTAAGATGAAATCCACCGACCACTGTCTTTATTTTTTCACCAAAAACTTTATTAGATTCAACAACCATTCTAACTATGCCCGGATGAGCGCACCCCGTGACAAGACTTAAGCCGGAACTTCCTTTTAGTACAAGTCCAAGCTCTGCAGGTTTTCCTTCAGTATAAAAAGATGTAGTAGCATAGACTCCCTTAATGAGCTCAGTCGGCCTAGTTCCTACCTCTTCCCAAGCATGTCCTAAGTTTTTTAAAATTTCCTTAAAGTCAGAGGGGAAAAATTCAGGAAGAAAAACATTAACTTCCCTATTAACTTTCAAAAACCCCTCAGCACCGCCCTTATGATCCCAGTCGGCATGTGAAAAAGTAAGGTTTTCTATAGTCATAGGGTCGATTTTTGCAGCAGTCATATTTTTTAGTAAACTGCTCCATTTTTCACCGGTGTCAAATAGGAGGCTTTCACCATCTTGATTTTCTATCAAGACTGAGAAACCCCAACCCTTAACCCATTCTTCCGAGACGGCCCTATTGTCATACAAGACAAGTAGCTTCACAATTCGCAGCACCTTTTAGGCATATCACAGCCTCCTGAAGCCTGGGAGCAGCCAAAACTTTTTGACTGCCGAGAATTTCTCATATTCCCTAAAAGCGGTAATTTCTTCTCTATGTTTTCGCTAGCACACTTGGGGCATACTGCTTCTTCTTCCTCTCTACCGGGAATCACAAGAATTTCAAAGTTTTCACCACAATTTAGACATTTATATTCAAATATAGGCATTTAATTCTTAACTCTTCTTATTATCATTGTCCCTTGCTCTGTTTCAAGATCCCGGGCAATCACCGGACACTTTGCCACCAATAGATAGAAAATCCTGGAATCCTTGCTTCCACTTAAGGTCTCATAATTACCCTGACCTTTAGAGATAATCATATCAGCCCTATCATAAGCTTCTAAAAATTCCTCTGAGCAGCTGGACAAATCAGTCCCTGGAGAAGAATCTCCATTATCTATAACTTCGCACAGGTCTGTTATTCCCACTTCAAAAGCATCTTCCATAATTATATCATTAATTACTGGCTCTCCCCTTACTACAAATGTAATATCAAGCGAGGGGTATTCCTCTTTTAACTTTTCTATGAGAATTTTATCCGCGACAATTTCGCCGGAATTATCCCCCAAATACAAGAGAGATTTCGCTTTCTTAAAAGCATCCTTTATCTCCTGAATTTCTTCTTCTGCTGGGGCCTGGTTGAGAAAAAACTCAATCCCACCGATTTCCTGATGCTCTTCCTTACTTCCCGTACCATCGTCTAGAATATTCCCAGCGACAGCTAATCTCAAAGCTGCCCTGATACCATCTTTAGCCTCCGCAACCCTCTCCTTAAATTCATCGTATTTAGCAAGCATATTTGCATTATCTTCCTTACGAATTTCATAGTAGGGATCGGGATTTCCGGTGACTCTTTTTAATTCGCTATATATACCCTTGGCTATCTGCGGAGGAGTGCTGTCTGCATCACAAGAAAGCAGGCACTTCATTACAGAATCAACCGCTTCTTTATGAATCTTTGGATCATCCGAAGATATTTTTGCACAATCAAGCGCCTGGCGCAGAAAACAAGGATAGCATTCAAGAAAAACCTTCATTTCAAATCCTATTAATTACTTACTCTAAACCGAAATGCCCATCTACTGTCGGACCATCTGCCGCCTCAGGTGATTCCTTTTTAAATTTAGCCAAGGCTTCAAGAAGAGTCCCTTCAAATCCGGCAAAAGTATAAACCTTAATATCAGCATTATGTAAAACACTGCTGGCATTAGGACCAACATTTCCAGTAATAACAGCAGCCGGTTCTTTTTCCATAACTGCCTGAGCCGCCAAAATTCCTGCACCATGATCAGCGGTCGCCGCCGGATTTTCAAATTCATCAATCACTTTTTCAGTTTCAGAATCAATAATCACAAAATACGCACACCGGCCAAAGCGCGGATCAAGCATTGCATCAGAACCCATTCCCTTAGATGACATACAAATTTTCATTTCTTCTCTCCTAATATTAAATAAAGGCAGGAGACAGCTACCCATAATTACTGTCTCCTGCTATTTTTACTTAAAGCTTACTTGCTTTTTTTACCGTCTTTCTCAAGTGCTTTCAGACGGTCTGTAATGACTTTCAGTTCTTCCTTGAGGTAGTCGCTCTCTCTCTTGAGTACTTCAGCCTCTTCCTCAGGAGTTACTTCTGTCGGATAATATGCTGGTCCATCAGCTGGATACATTCCCTCTTCCATTGCCCATCCGGGCACTCCACTTGCGTAATAGCGGTTTCTGTAACCCCAGCCTCCACCTCCGCCTCTGGCGTAGCCAAATCCTCTTCCGGCTCCAAAGCCTCCACCAGCCCTGAATCCTCTCCTACCACCAAAGCCTCTACCAGCTCCAAATCCCCTACCGTAACCAGGGCCTCCGCCGCCAGGTCCAACATTCATAAAACCCGGTGATGGATATCCTGCACAATAACCTGCTCCGCGTCCTGTCATAGGTCCTTGACCCATGGGTCCCATTCTATCTCCTCTAGGCATCTAACATACCTCCTTTTATTTTTTACTTTTTTCCTTAGATACTGATAATCCTTTATCAGTATTTTTTTAAATCCTTAGTCTCCGCAAACCCCGCAAACCCCCCTGAACTCAAACTGATGGGAGTTTATTTTAAAACCGTAATTTTTCTCTAACTCCATCTTTATATCTTTCACCAAACTCAATCCTCTTTTAACAAACTTAGAATAATTAATTACCTTACCACAGACTCTGCAAACCATATGATGGTGCTGATCCGCCTCATCATCATTCAGTTCATACTTTGCCTCGCCACTTCCGAAGTCATACTGCCTAAGTAGACCAATCTCAATTAAGAAATCCAAACTCCTATAGACAGTCGCTATCCCTAAGTTTATCTCTTTCTCTCTCAGCCTCTGATAAACATCTCTGGCGCTCAAGTGCTCGCCTCCCTGAAGAAACTCATCCAGGACCGCCAACCTCTGAGGAGTCCATCGGCCTATTCTTTTGCGGTTTTGTCTTTTTCTTCCTTTTGGCATTATTTGCTCCTGCTTATTGCTAATGATAATCTTTCTCATTAGCTTTGTCAAGCCTCTCTTTCTAGAGTTTGCTATCTGATTATCATTATTCAGCAGGCGAGCGGGCTAAAACTTTAAATAGTCCCCTTTATTTAGGAGCACATATTAAATAATTTTATATAATCTAAGGAGTTTCTACGCTTCTCCCAGCGAAAATTAAAAGCTCCGGCCGGTATTCAAAATGCATGTTATCGTAGAAGACCCACTTCCCTCCCCAGACAAATCCATACTTTTCAAAAATCTCAACTATTTCCTCTGGCACCATCCACCTCTTTTCATAGGGGACGCTGTACCACTGGCTATTAAGATGCCGGGTCCAGGCCCAGTATATTTGCCGGCCACCCGTCTTGGTGGGTATTAAATCTATAGCTATTCCATAGCTGTGAAGACTTCTGTTTACACTTTTATCTACATTCCTCCAGCTTAAAGAATCTATTCTTTTCAAATTTTTTATAAATTTCTCCAGGTTTTCATCCTGGGCCTTTAAGTTAAATATTTCTTCTTCAATTTTTCTCAAAGGAGCTACTATTTTTTTATGGACATTCACACTAAAGCCCAAAAAAGAAATAGTTTCTATATTTTTTCTGATTTCCTTATACGAAGTCCCCTCGTAAAGTGTATCTAAAAAACAGTTGCAAACCCGGACGCTACTCCTTAAGTCCTTAATCATCTTTTCTCTTTTAGAGGGTATTACCAGATCTTTCGGTAGTTGAAGCGGATAATCGTAAAACTTATACAGATCGTAGTTTTTTTTATCTTTAATTAAGTCTTCTGGTAGCAGCCTGCCTCCAGCCCAGTAAAAGACTCGATCTTTAAGTAAAAAACTCCAATCTCCCTCTCTTATCTCAACCCCACTTATTTCATCATAGGCCTCTTTCAGGGCCTTAACCTCTCTTTCCCCAGGAAAAATTTCGGTTTTTTCAGCTACTAGTAAAGACTTATAAATTCCATCTGGTTTAATAAAACATATATAAATAAAGAAAAATACAGCCAAGGCTAGCAGGAGGCTTGCCAGTAAGTAGATCGGAATTTTTTTAAAGTTTTTACTTTGCACCAAGTACTATTTTAAATATTTTTTTGAAAAACTTAATATGTTTTTAGAGAAAATATTAACTGCAGCTAAAAACTATACTTTTTGATTTTGGAACAAAAAAGCTGTAGGGCTGTCCAGTAGCCTCCATAACAGTCCGCCAGAGTCTTCCTGCAGGAGATACCTTTTTACTTCCCTTTACAGTCATTGATATGGGCACATGAACATAGTGAGCATTCCATCGACTTATTAGCATATCAGTTCGACCAGATATTGCCGCATGAACGGCGTTCTGAGCCAAGTGGACACAATAAAGTGAATCTGCAGCATTGGCAGGTATCCCTCTTATCATATAACTGGGTTCAAAATACTTTATATTTATATTAAGACCTTGGCCTATAAAATAACTCTCAATTTCTTTCTTTAGAAAAAGTCCTATATCCTTAAGTCTTATGTTTCC
>LSQX01064344.1_pt1 | contig 15514 bp, 18 predicted proteins | sample 654561 | NCBI WGS metagenome assembly LSQX01 (sample SAMN04489861, study PRJNA283612) | anaerobic digester metagenome | isolation source: 4 biogas reactors fed with cattle manure at either 37C or 55C with and... | place: Denmark: Kongens Lyngby | collected 2014 | reverse complement strand
AGGCAGTGCTTACTCTTTTTAATTGATCAAGCCATTGAAAAAAATGTTGATGCTATTCTCTTTGCTGGAGATTTTTTTGATAACCCGAAACCATCTAAGGGACTTATAGATTTTGTATTAAGAGCCCTTGAACCTTTGGAAGCTATGGGAATTCCCTTTGTTTTGGCCCTGGGTAATCATGATGCGGGACTAGTAGGTGAGTTATTTGAAGATAGCCCATTAAAAATTTTATCACCACTGAAAGCTGAAATATTGAACTTCGATGGCTGGACCCTTGCCGGCATTAGTTATAAGCAGGAATGGGATCTACGACGGGTCGTGGATGTTTTACCTTGTAAGACCTCGGGACTCTATGTGGGGCTTGTTCACAGTGCTTTGGGTGAAGAAGTTTACATGCCCCTAGCCGCAGGAGATATTGAAAAGCTTGCCTACGATTATCTCGCCCTGGGTCACGTCCATAATTTTTCCAATGTGGCAAACCCACGCAAAGTCTTTTATAGCGGAGCTCTTTCACAACTTGGTAGCGATAGGGCGGGATTTTTGTATGTCAATCTTGCTGAGGATGGTCCTGTGTGGATTCCATCACCATCTTTTCCTATTAAAAATCATATTCTGGAGCTTAAGGATATTCGTCGGGATTTAGAGAAAGTCAGTTCATTTAAAGAGGACTTAATAGAGCTTACCCTTAAAGGAGAACTCGATGAAAAAGATCAGCTTTATCTAGATCATTGGAAAAAAAACAATACAGAGTTTCACGTAAAAGACAATACTGTGACTAAGAAAGTATTTTTAAAAACTCCTCTTTACCAGGGCAGTGAAAAAATTCTCAAGAATAACCCCGAACTACTTTTTTCTAATACAGAACTACTGGGTTGGACTCACAGTGAGGCTCTAGATTACATCCGTCACCATGAAGAGGACCTTTTGATTGAACTCAAGGATCTATTTCGAGGAATCTATGATTAAATCTATTCTACTTAAGCCCTTTGGACATTTTTCCCATCGAAAATTTTATTTCACTTCCGGCGTAAATTTAATCTATGCTGAAAATGAAAAGGGAAAAACCACCCTCTTTATGGCTTTACAGGCAGCTCTTTTAGGTTTTATTCCCGCGGGCCAGCGCTATCCCTATTTTCCCTGGGATGGACAGGAGCTTTATTTAGAAGCTGAGCTTTTTGATGGGCGTATCATTCGTCGGCGCATAACCTCGGCAGTCAGTGGTTTTCTAGAGGAAGGGGAGGAGATCATTGCCCTGGCCAACCGGCCGCTGGATGAACTATCCCGTAGCTATGTAGAGAATTTTCATCTACTTCAAGCCGAAGACTTATATGAACTTGAACAGTCGAGAATCGATGAGATTATTGAGGAGAATATGGAAAAACTCTATGCCGGTGATGGCCCATCCTATCAGAGTATTCTAAAGCTCCTTGGGGAAAAACAAAGAGAAATCTATAAAAAACGTGGAAGAAATTATCTTTTATATGAGATAGAAGAAGAACTAGGCCTCATTAGGAGCAAAGATCTACGTAAAAGAGAGGCCATAAATGGCTATGAAGAAAAAAGCAAAGTTCTTCAACAGATGAAAGTTCGCATTAATATGGAGAGAACAATAAAGGAACCTCTTAATGCCAAGCTGGCCACAAGCCAGGGTTATAAGAGCTATGAAGAAGGGAAAAAGTTAGAAAAAACTCTTAAAGAAAAAAATAGCGAACTGAAGATTCTCCATAGTGAAATTGCCGCACAAAGCAGTGAACTTTCGGAGTTACATCGTTTAGAAGAACTTAAAAGATCTTTGCAAACTGTAAACAACCGCTTTGTAATGCCCCTGATCCTTTCGATTATTATGTTCTCGACTTTTATTTCAGTGTATCTTATAGATCACTATAGTCCTCATTTACTGGCGGCAGTGGGAGCTCTTTTATCTTCTTTTCTTTTTGCACTGGGCTGGCGAAAGCATATGAACACTGAGAAAAAGGAGCTCATAAAGGCAGGTTTTTTTAGCAAAGAAGACTTTTTAGAAAGCTATAAACTCCAAAAAGAGCTTTCCTTTTCTTTAGATGAACTCCTAGATAAGAAAAGCAGGATTCAAGAAGAAATAAATTTTCTTGAAAAGGAGCAGCAAGATCTTTTGAAGAAACTTGAGTCCTATGGGCCCCTGGGCCTTGAGGGCTTAAAACAAGATCTAGATATAATCGAAAAACAAAGTCCTCGGGATAAGCTGCTGGAGGAAGACTACAATAGGCTTCAATTGGAGCTCCTAAGGCTTAAAGATATTATTGATATGCCCCTGGAGGATTATGAAGAATTAAAAAACAAAAAAGATGATTTATTGGAAGAATACAATCGATATATTATACTTGAAGGTCTTATCAAGGCCAGTTATGAAAACTATCGCCAGGAGCTACTTCCAAAAATTTTAAAACTTGCATCCTATTATTTTAGAGTTTTTACCGCAGAAGAGTATCAAGGGGTGCTCAATTCACCCCAGGGAGAACTCTATCTTCAAAGGGAAAAGGACAATCTTCTTCTGAGTTCATCGATGAGTAAAGGCTTGCGTAGCCAGTTTTATCTGGCTTTACGCCTAGCTGTAACTGAAATCCTAGGCCAAGATATCCCGCTGTTTTTTGATGAAGCCTTTAGCAATTGGGATGAAAAGCGCCTTGGGCCTACTCTGGAACTTTTACAGGAACTGCCCCGACAACAATTTATTTTTACTTGTAAAAAGCGTGACGCTGTTTTATTCGAAAAGCTGTTACGTATAAAAGCTATGGAATTATAGGAGAATATACTTGGAAAATCGACTTAGGTATGCCCAACGTTTAACTTCGGTAAGCGTTGGAACAAATTTAATTTTAGCTATAACTAAAATCTCAGCAGGTCTTGTAGGCAATTCATCGCTGATTATAGCCGATGGTGTGGATTCCCTTAGCGATACCTTTACTACTCTTTTAGCCTATCTAGGTGTTCGTATGGCGAGCAAAACGGCCGATGAAGGGCATCCCTATGGCCATGAGCGCTATGAAGCCATACTAGGTAAAGTGCTGGCCTTATTTCTATTTCTTGTTGCTCTGGGGATTCTTTACCAAGCCCGCAGGGAATTTTTAGACCCTCAGAGTAATATTCCAACACTTTTTCCTCTAATAGCCGCTATTATATCAATTATTGCCAAGATAGTTCTTTCGCGCTATACGATACACTATGCAAAAATCATGAATTCAAGTATTTATATGGCCGATGGAAAAAATTATCTGAACGATTCCTACGCCTCGGCAGGATCTCTTCTAGGGATATTTTTAGCTAGACAAGGATACCCTATTTTCCAACCGATTTTTACTGTAGTAATTTCTTTAATGCTCTTTAAGATTGCCTTTGAGCTATACGTGGAGTCCGTAGCAGATCTTTCCGATGTAGCAGCACCGGCTGAGATACTCGATGAAATCAGAAATATTACCCAGGCCTTTATCCAGATTAAAAATATTGACGTTCTAAAAAGTCGCCGCCATGGAAAACGCTACTATGTAGATATGGAGATTGCTATCGAAGGGGATATGAGCCTTTTTGATGCCCACGCCATAGCCGAAAAGGTACATGATGAGATAGAATATAGAATACCCGAAATCAAGCATTGCATGATTCATGTCAATCCCTGCTAGTTGACAGGAACATATGTTCGTGTTAACCTAGCCTCACGAGGTGATGATATGAAAGTGGTAGCAAAACCTATCGATATGCTGGCACTCTTTGATGTAGCCGGTCTCATTCATCCTCTTCGTTTTCGCTTAGAAGAGGACGAACGAATTGTGATTAAAGTCGATCAAGTTTTCTCGCGTAATCTAGAAAAAAAAGCTGGGATACCGGTATTGACTTTTGATTGCATTAGCACCATTGAAGGACAGCGTAAAACCTATCAGCTAAAATATGAAATTGAGCAAAACCGGTGGATTCTTTTTAAAATTTAAATCCCAGAAAGGAGCCAAGTATGCTTATTGAGTATATTGGACACAGTACTTTTGTCATCGACACCCAGGACAAAAAGATAATTATCGATCCCTTTATCCTAGGAAACCCTTGGACGGAAACCACCTTGGAAGATTATTCGGAAATTACTCATATTTTCATCACCCATGGCCATGCAGATCACTTAGGCGATGGGGTAGAACTTGCTAAAGGAACAGGAGCTCTTGTATACTGCAATCACGAAATCGCAGCCTATTTAAAGGATCAAGGGGTCGATAATATTCATGGCATGCATATCGGTGGACGCCATGGATGGGTGAAGATGACTCCAGCCCTCCATGGTAGCGGGATTGAGACTCCTCAGGGAATGCTCTATGGGGGACTGGCCGGAGGATTTCTTTTGGATATTGAAGGCAAAAGGATCTATCATAGCGGCGATACGGGCCTTAGTCAAGAAATGAAGCTTTTAGAAGGGCTGGTTGACCTTGCAATGATTCCTGTGGGCGGCAACTATACAATGGATATAGAAGATGCAAAAATTGCACTGGACTTTATACAACCGGGAGCTTTTATTCCTATGCATTATAAAACATTTCCCGTCATTGATGTTGAGCCAGAAAATCTTATTGTTGAAGGCATTCAGGGGATTTATCTAAGGCCTGGAGAGAAACTCCAATGGTAGCTAAGGCTATAGAGATTGAATCCCAAATTGACAATTGGCTAGAAAACATGAAAAAGGAAAGGCATCTTCCTGATTATTGGCGAGGAAGCTTAGCATCATTTCTTTCTTGGGATGATCCGGGTATTGGGCTACTAAGAGAACTTGTTCGCCCCGATCATTTTCTTCCGGAAGATTTCTTGCCTGGGGCCAGAAGCATTCTCTGCTTTTTTATTCCCTTTAAGTCCTGGGTAGGTCATAGCAATCGCCCTGGGGACTTTGCCTCGCAGCAATGGGCCCAGGCCTATTTGACTACCAATACATTGGCTGAAATTCTAGGAGAATTTCTAGTGGAATACTTAAAAGACAAGGGCGTTAGGGCGGCCTATCCCTATGAAGCTACGGTATTTACAGCGGACAATCCGAAAAGTCGCTGGTCACAACGTCATCTGGCTTATTTTGCCGGTATGGGCAGTTTTGGCATTAACAATCTATTGATAAGTGAGAAAGGTTCTCTGGGGCGCTATTTTTCACTTATTACCGACATGGAGGTAGCTAGGGAAGAAAAAAGAAGCCCTGAACATTGTCTTTACAAAATAGATAAATCCTGCAGCCTTTGCATAGATCGGTGCAAATTCGGTGCTTTAAGCCATGAAGGCTTCGACCGGTTTCAATGTCTAGCACAATTAAATAGAAATGAAGGAAGCCTTAGAGCCAGTGTCTGTGGTAAATGCGCCGTGGGTCTTCCTTGTTCCTTAGAGGTACCTAGAATAAAATAAAATTCCTTTCTATTTTTATTTCTTGACAAAATCATCTATCTCATGTAATATACCCCTGTAAAGGGAAAAACCTTTACAGGGGTGTTTTATGGAACAAATGCGGCAAATTTATTATATGGATTTATACGGGAGTCTCCTAACGAAACATCAGCAGGAGCTTCTTCGCATGGTTGTCATGGAAGACTATTCTCTTGGAGAAATCGCACAGGAGCTGGATATAACCCGCCAAGGCGTCCATGACGCAGTACAACGGGGACTGAACAAACTTCAGTGGTACGAAGATCATCTAAGTCTATACAAGAAACATTTAATGAAGCAGCAAAAAATATCGCGAATAAAGGAGATCCTTGAAGGGGATAGAGAGCATCTGTCATCCGAGGTATTTGATCTTCTTTCAGAGCTGCTTGATGCATAAAAGGAGTTACCGATGTTTGGTGGATTAAGTGAAAAACTTCAAAATGCGCTAAATAAATTAAGCGGCAAAGGAAAAGTCAACGAAAAAGACATCAAAGATGTTATGCGTGAAGTTCGACTTTCTCTTTTAGAAGCCGACGTCAATTACCGTGTTGTTAAACAGTTTGTCGCTCAAATACAAGAGCGTGCTTTAGGCGCTGAAGTTATGGAAAGCCTAACGCCCGGTAGCCAGGTTATTAAAATTGTCCGGGATGAACTGACTAGGCTGATGGGGAGCACCAGTAGTAAGCTTACCTTTAACAGCAATGGTCCTAGCATCTATATGATTGTTGGGCTTCAGGGCTCGGGAAAAACAACCAATGGCGCAAAACTGGCGGCTAAGCTTAGAGAAAAAGGAAAAAGACCTCTTCTGGTTGCTCTTGATATCTATCGCCCAGCAGCCATTGACCAACTACATGTCCTGGGAAAACAACTGGATATACCGGTATTCTCCATGGGAGATCAAAAATCCCCCGTTGACATCGCTAAGGCAGCCTTGGATGAAGCCTATAGCACAAGTAGGGATGTATTGATCCTCGATACAGCCGGTAGGCTGCATCTTGATGAAGGGCTTATGCAAGAATTAAAAGACATCAAAAAAGCTATGAAACCAACAGAAATTCTTTTGGTTGTCGACGCTATGGTTGGCCAGGACGCTGTAACCGTGGCAGGAAGCTTTCATGAACAGCTGGGCATCGATGGCATTATTATGACAAAGCTCGATGGAGATACCCGGGGCGGCTCGGCTCTTAGTATGAAAGAAGTGACCGGGGCACCGATTAAATTCGTTGGTACCGGTGAGAAGATAACGGGAAATACCCTGGAAGAATTTCACCCCGATAGGATGGCATCGCGAATTCTTGGTATGGGAGACGTTTTAAGTCTCATAGAGCGGGCAGAAAAAAACTACGATGCCCAAAAAGCCCAGGCTTTGGAACAAAAAATGCGCCAAGAGGGCTTGGACTTTGATGATTTCTTAGAACAGATGCAACAAATGCGTGAAATGGGTGGCATTGGAGAACTACTGGGTATGCTTCCCGGCCTTGGCGGCAATATGAAGGCAATGCAAAATCTTGATATGGACGATAAAGAAATAAAAAAAGTGGAAGCAATTATCCAGTCCATGACAAAAAAAGAAAGAAAAAATCCTGACCTTCTAAATGCCAGAAGAAAACAACGTATAGCCTTGGGCAGTGGCGCCAGTGTTCAGGATGTGAACAAACTGGTGAAACAGTTTTCTCAGACGAGAAAAATGATGAAACAGTTTACTAGTATGAGTAAAAAGGGAAAGAACCCTTTCGGGGGAATGCGCTTACCTTTTTAATAAATTCCCGGGGCCCGGGAAGATGGCTTAAAATATAAGTCGGAAAAGCCCTTTGGCAGGCCACATAGATAAAGGAGGTATACATGGCAGTTAAAATCAGATTAAAAAGAATGGGAAATAAAAAACGACCCTCTTATCGTGTAGTTGTTGCTGATTCCAGAAGTCCTAGAGACGGCCGCAACATCGATGAAATCGGTTATTTTGACCCACTTAGTGATCCAGTCAAACTGGAAATCAATCATGAAAAAGCAATCAAATGGTTAAAAGACGGCGCCCAGCCAACGGACCGCGCAAAGCTTTTGCTTAAAAAAAGCGGCGTTTATGATGAACTATAGGAGGAGACAATGTCTGAACTAGTTCGATCGGTAGTACTACGCATTGTTACGTATCCGGAAATGGTCCAAGTAACCGAAGTGGAAAAAGACGGTGTCATCACGGTGGAAATCCGCGTTGCTCCCGATGATATGGGCCGTGTAATTGGCAAGGGAGGCAGAGTGATCAATGCCATCCGCACCATTGCTAAGGCCGGTGCATCTCGAGATGACAACAAAGTTTTTGTTGAAGTTGTCTAATGATTCTTGTTGGAAAAACCACGAAAACTGTTGGACTAAAGGGTGAAATAAAACTCTTTATCCTAGAACCGGATTTACTTGAAATTGGCGGAGTCTATTGCCTTGGTAATAAGTCTCATAGCATTGAAAAATTACGTTTTGTCAAAAACGCTGCTATTATTAAATTTTCCGGCATTGATACCATCGAAGAAGCACAGAAACATCTGCAAAAAGAACTTACTCGTAAAAAAGAGGACGTTGAGTTGGAAGAAGATGAATTCTTTTACTCAGACCTTTTGGGCGTTAAAGTTTTTGATGAACAGGGTAAGGCCCTAGGGGAGATTGTTGATATTCTTCAACCCTCTAGCCAAAACATCTATGTCATCCGTGGAGAAACGGAGTTTCTACTTCCCGGGGTAAAGGAATTTATCCTTTCCATTGATATGGAAAAAAGACAAATGATCGTGTCGCTTATTGAAGGTTTAAAATGAAATTTACTATCGTTACTCTATTCCCAGAATTCTTTGATTCCTATTTTTCAATGGGTATTTTAAAAAGAGCCCAGGATGAAGGGTATTTAGAAGTAAACATCGTTAATTTACGGGATTTTAGCTTTGATAAGCACAAAAAAGCCGACGATTATCCCTTTGGTGAAGGTCCAGGCATGGTTTTAATGGCTCAGCCCGCCTTTGACGCCCTTGAAAATTGTGCCCATCCTAGAATTCATCTGAGCCCTAGGGGCAAACCTCTAAATCAAGAAGTAGTAAAAAGTCTTCTAGAACACGAGGAGATCACACTTCTATGCAGCCACTATGAAGGCATCGATCAAAGGGTCTTAGACTATGCTATAGATGAAGAAATTTCCATCGGAGATTATATTCTCTCCGGAGGTGAAATGGCCGCAATGATTCTAATGGATGCAGTCATTCGCTTGATTCCCGGAGTTATTTCCGGAGCATCGGTCCACGAGGAATCCCATGAAGACGGGCTACTTGAATACAACCAGTATACAAGACCAAGAAATTTTCGTGGCCTTGAAGTACCCGAAGTACTTTTTAGTGGTCATCATGAAAAAATCAGGCTCTATCGATTGGAAGAAGCGGTTCGGCTAACACTAAAGCAGCGCCCTGACATGATCAATCGGGGTATGAAAACAGGAATTTACAGTCAAGAAATAATAAAATTAATTGAAAAATTTCGAAAGGAGGAAAGGAATGAATTATAATATAATCCGTGATCTCGAAAGAGAGGCCATTAAGAAGGATCTACCTTCCTTTAATGTTGGTGATACCNNTTCTATACGTATCTCCGAAGGAAAACGTGAGCGACTTCAGGTCTTTGAAGGTCTTGTTATTAAACGACAAGGCGGAGGGATTTCCGAGCGTTTTACAGTACGTAAACTTTCCGGTAATGTTGGAGTAGAAAAAACTTTTCCTATTCATTCACCAAAAATCGAACTTATTGAAGTTGTACGCCGCGGTAAAGTTCGTCGCGCACGTCTCTTCTATATCCGTGACCGCGTAGGTAAATCCGCCAAGGTCAGAGAAAAAATTCGTTAAGAACTGCTCTTGCAGTTCTTTTTCATAGGAGGAAGTACTATGGACATCCAGTGGTATCCCGGTCACATGAAGAAGACCCGGGACTTAATTTCCCAAAATCATAAACTCGTGGATTTGATTGTCGAACTTTTGGATGCCCGGGCGCCGAGATCTTCGCTTAATCCTATTTTTGACGACGTTCTCGGTGATAAGAAGCGTCTATTTTTACTAAACAAATCCGATTTAGCAGATCCCTCGGTAAATAACCTGTGGCTCGATTTTTATCAAAAGCAAAACAAAGATATTCTTTTGATGAACTCACGCAGTGGTTCAACTAAGGTTATTCTCGATAAAATTCGTCAAATGAATGCCCCTATACATGAGAGGATGATTCAAAGAGGAAGGAAAATCCGTCCCATGCGAATGATGATTCTTGGCGTTCCCAATGTGGGCAAGAGTTCTCTTATAAATCGTCTAGCTGGCCGAGCCAGTGCTCGAACGGGAGATAAGCCCGGTGTTACCCGGGGCAAGCAGTGGGTTCGCCTAGGAAAGGATTTGGAACTTTTTGACACCCCAGGCATCCTTTGGCCCAAATTCGAAGATAATCAGGAGGGTATCCATCTCGCCCTAATAGGATCGATTCGCGATGAAATTCTAGATAGACAATCCCTAGCTTTGGAACTTGTGCGGCGTCTGATTAAAGATTATCCTGGTGTTCTTAGGCAGCGCTATGGTTGTGAAGAAGAGGGTGAAGCTTTAGTTATTATGGAGAATATCGCTCTGGCTAGAGGAGCGATTCTTCCTGGAAAACAAATTGATTATGAGAGGATTGCACGGATATTAATCGATGAATTCCGAGGAGGAATTCTAGGAAGGATAAGCCTTGAACGACCTGAAAATGGAGCAGTGGAGAGCACTTTATGATGATCTATCTGCCGAAGATTTCTTAGAAATAAGTAAAAACCAAAGAAAAAAAGGCGTCCAACAGCTTAGAAAAAAGGCTCAGGGCTCCTTAGAGAAGCAGGCTCTTTTACTGGAAGCCTGGCATAAACGAAATGAACCTAAAAAAAAGCTTTTATCTAAGGGTGCCATTTTAATTGGGGGAGTCGATGAAGCCGGCAGAGGGCCCCTGGCGGGGCCTGTTGTAGCAAGCGTTGTGGTGCTGGCTTCACCCATCCTAGGCTTAAGGGACTCTAAAAAGTTAAGTGAAAAAAGAAGAGAAGAGCTTTTTCATATTATAAAAAAAGAAGCTCTTGGTTATGGTGTGGGCTGGGCTGATCAAAAGGAAATCGACAAACTGAATATTTTAAGGGCAACAAAGCTGGCGATGAAAAGAGCCATTGATAAACTGGGCTTTAATCTTGACGGCCTTTTACTCGATGGTACTCCAATGAATCTTCATCCTCAGGAATGGGCCCTTATAGGTGGAGATGATTTGAGCAATGAAATCGCCGCCGCATCAATTCTTGCCAAGGTAACAAGAGATCACTGGATGATAGAGATGGATGAACATTTTCCTATCTATGGCTTTGCCCAGCATAAGGGCTATGGTACAGCCAAACACATTCAAGCTCTAAAAGACTTTGGACCCTGCCACCTTCACAGAAAAAGTTTTTTATCTTTCCTTAATGACAAATAAGAGCAGTAGTTAAAATCCTTCCCTAAAGTATCTATACTTATAGGTGGAGGTAGCCATGATCATAAAACCAGATAATTATCCCCGTGGTCTTTTGTACATAGATAAAGTCCCAGAGCTTTTATATGCCCTGGGCGACACTGGACTGCTTTATAAAAACTCTGTTACTATAGTGGGAAGCAGAAAGCCTACAGACCGTGGGCTTTTGCAGACTCAGAAAATAGTTGAAAAATTAGTCCGCCGTGATATAGTAGTGGTCAGCGGATTTGCAAAGGGCATAGATGAACAGGCCCATAGAGCAGCCTTTGACTTTGGGGGAACCAGTATTGCCGTTCTGGGGACCGGGTTGGATAGTCTCTACCCCCGTGGAAGAGATTTGCTGCGCTGGAAAATGGAAAAGGAAGGACTTCTTCTTACTGAATATCCTAAAAATGTAGGGCCAAAGCCCCATCATTTTCCAAGAAGAAATCGTCTTCTAGCGGCTCTAAGTCCCATTACTATCATTGTTGAAGCCGAAATAAAAAGTGGCACTATGATTACGGCCAAAGAAGCCATCCGGCAAGGCAAAGATCTTTGGGTGGTACCGGGTTCCCCGGAAGATCCACTGAGTATTGGCCCAAATTATTTAATATTCCAAGGGGCAAACCCCCTGTATCACTATGAACTTATCGACCATTGGGAGGAGGAACTATGGCAAAAAATTTGGTAATTGTTGAATCACCCACCAAAGCCAAAACCATTGAACGCTATTTAGGTAAAAATTATAAAGTTATGGCCAGTGTTGGTCATGTACGAGATTTGCCCAAAAGCCAAATGGGAATTGATATAGATAATAATTTCGAACCTAAATACATCACCATACGGGGAAAGGGCCCGGTTATTGCAGAACTAAAAAAGGAAAAAAAGAAAGCAGAAAATGTTCTAATTGCAACGGACCCTGATCGTGAAGGGGAGGCTATTGCTTGGCATCTAGCTACTGCTCTTGATTTGGATGATTCAAAACCAATTCGAGTTTCCTTTCAAGAAATTACTAAGGAAGCCATTAAAGAGGCCATTAAATCCCCTACAGTAATCGACCGAGGTCTCGTCGACGCCCAGCAAGGCAGAAGAATACTGGACCGCCTGGTAGGCTATGAAATAAGCCCTATACTTTGGCGAAAAGTAATGAAGGGGCTCAGTGCCGGCCGAGTACAATCGGTTACCACAAGACTGATCATTTTAAGAGAGCGTAAAATCAGAGAGTTTAAGACCGAAGAATACTGGACATTTTCAGCTAAATTTCTTTCGGAAGAAAAGAAAACATTTTCCGCAGATTTATTAAAATATAAAAACAAAAAACTCCTTGTGTCTTCCCAAGAAGAAGCAATGAAAATAAAAAAAGAGATAGAAGAAGCAGATTTTTCTATCCGCAGTGTAGATGAGAAAAAAAGGAAAAGATCTCCTTATTCTGCCTATACCACCAGTACCCTCCAACAGGATGCCTCGGTACGTCTTAATTTTTCTTCGGGAAAGACCATGATGATTGCACAAAAGCTTTATGAGGGAGTTCGGGTTGATAAGGGTGTCGAAGGCCTTATCACCTATATGCGTACCGATTCCTCTAGGATCAGTGAATCAGCAGTGGCTTCCTGTATGGACTATATCACGGAGAATTACGGTAAAAATTATGCATCTCCTAATAGGGGAGCAGCCGGTAAGGCTGCCCAGGATGCCCATGAGGCCATCCGGCCTACATCGGTATTGCGTTCTCCAGCAAAAATGGCTTCCTATCTTAAAAAGGATGAGCTAAGACTCTATACCTTGATTTGGCAGCGTTTTGTAGCAAGCCAGATGAAGCAGGCTCAATTCGAAGGCCTCCAGATCACCATTGCCGGAGGGGACTTTGAATTCCGAGCCAAGGGAGAAAGACTTGTTTTTGATGGTTTTTTAAAGGTATACGACGCCAGAGATAGTAAAGATATGGATCTTCCTCCATTAAAAGAGGGAGAAAAGGCCCTACTTAAAAACCTTAAAGAAGAGCAAAAATTCACTCAGCCTCCAGCCCGCTACACTGAAGCAAGTCTTATCAAAGAGCTGGAAGAAAATGGAATTGGACGTCCAAGTACCTATGCACCAACCCTCTCTGCCGTTATGAAAAGAGGCTATGTTGTTAAGGAGAAAAAGGCACTACATCCAACAGAACTTGGAGAAATTACCAATGAAATTATGGAAGAAAATTTTCTTCGCCTTGTAGAGCCGGAGTTTACCGCGAAGATGGAAGAGGAACTGGACCGAATAAGCGATAAACAAAACACTTGGCAAGAGGTTATTGGGGAGTTCTACAATATTTTGCATCCTATGCTAGAGCAGGCTGAAGAGCGCATACAAAAATATGACTTAAATGAACTTACCGATATTGATTGTGAAAAATGCGGCGCTAAAATGCTGATCAAAAAAACTATCAAAGGAAGTTTTTATGCCTGTAGCAATTATCCCCAATGCAAAAACACCAAACCCATCTTAAAAAAGATAGGAATCCATTGTCCTCTTTGTGAGGAGGGTGAGATTGTCGAACGGAAAACAAAAAAACTTCGCATATTTTACGGCTGTGATCAGTTTCCTGAATGTCGCTTTGCCTCCTGGGACAAACCCATTGATCGCAAATGCCCGAAATGCGATTCAATCCTTGTCGAAGGAAAAGGTCGAAAAAGCGGAACCATCCATTGCAGCAATAAAGAATGCGATTATGTAGAAAAAAAATAAGCATTTAGAAATAGATCCCCAGGGTCTATTTTTTTCTTAATAATAGGCCATTAAAAACTTTAACAAACTATTGACAAAGGAAAACAAAGGGATTATGATTTGATTATATCTATATGCCCATATGGGAATGTGAGCATATGAAATAAGGAGGATCATTATGTCTAAAAGGACTAAATTATATCTGCTTACAGGTTTCTTAGGAGCCGGAAAAACCACATTTCTTTCAAAGGTGCTACAGGACTTAGAAGGCAGTAAAGTGGCTGTAATAATGAACGAGTTTGGTAAGGTCGGTATCGATGGATCTCTAATTAAAAAAGAAGGCATGGAACTTCTAGAACTCAATAGCGGATCGATTTTTTGTTCTTGCCTGCAACTAAGCTTTGTCTCAGCCCTGGTAGAGATTGCCGATCGGGAAATGGACTATTTATTTGTTGAAAGTTCAGGTCTAGCAGATCCATCCAATATTGGAGACTTCCTCGATGCTGTGATGGTGGTCAAGGGGGATATCTACGATTATTCCGGCACTCTTTGCATAGTTGATGGCGTTAATTTTCTTGATCAAGTAAAGGATATAGAAACTGTTCAGCGCCAACTTAAGTTTGCCCATCTAGTTATCGTTGCTAAGGCAGATCTTATTGAAGCATCAGAGTTAGCTGATGTTAAAGCAAAAATTCGAGAAATCAACGGCGATGTTCCTATTGTTGAATCCATTAACGGAACTATGAATTACAACTTTTTGGAGCAAAATCTTATGCACAGAGATTGGATGGGGGAAGAAACCACCAACACCACTGAAAATCGTCCAAAAACTTTAACCTTGACCTTTAAGGGACCTACGACGAAGGTGAAACTCGGAAGCTTTCTTGATTTAATTAAAAAGGATAGTTATCGTATCAAGGGATTTTTCGAACTAGAAGATGGGTGGAATCAAATTGATGTGGTTGGAAAGAAAATAGACTATAAGAAAACCAAACTAAGTAGACCTAATTCTGAGATTGTTATCATCTCCAGAATCGGCAACCAAATAATCAGGCCTATATTCAGTGCTTGGCAAGAAACCGTCGGCGAAGAGATGAAACTGAAATAGAGGATAAATATGGAAAAACTCACAAATTACTTTAAACTACTGTCCGATGAAACAAGACTCAGAATGATGGCACTTCTTTACCACAATGAATTTTGTGTTTGTCAAATAACCGGCATCACAGGTCTTGCTCAGCCCAATGTATCAAAGCATCTAGCACGACTAAGGGATATGGGTCTTGTTAAAGACCAAAGAAAAGAACAATATATCTTCTATTCATTAAATCTTGAAGATGAGCTTTTCGAGAACATCCTCTCTGCTATTGTCAATAATGTCGAAAGCTTTCCTGTCTTAAAATTGGATTTAGAAAAAAGTAAAGCAGCGGCAATCTATATTGAACTAAAGGAAGCCAATAGATAAAGGTGACTCTATGACAATACTAAATTTTTTAAACGCTCAACTCCTCAAAATGAAATGGCTTTGGGATTTTGTCGAACTTTTAGTGGTGAAAGTTTTTAAATTATCCATGGATACAAAGATTGGTGGTTCTGTTCACTTTTTTATCTATGATGTAATTAAGATATTTATACTGCTTTCAGTGATGATCTTTGCCATCTCCTATATTCAAAGCTATTTTCCACCAGAGCGAAGCAAAAAGATACTGGGGAAGTTTCGTGGCATTTGGGCAAATATCGTTTCCGCACTGCTCGGTACTGTGACACCATTTTGTTCTTGTTCTTCCATTCCGCTGTTTATCGGCTTTACAAGTGCAGGATTGCCCCTTGGGGTTACATTTTCTTTTCTGATTTCTTCGCCGATGGTCGACCTTGGTAGCCTTGTCCTGCTTATAAG
>LSQX01289204.1_pt1 | contig 15520 bp, 10 predicted proteins | sample 654561 | NCBI WGS metagenome assembly LSQX01 (sample SAMN04489861, study PRJNA283612) | anaerobic digester metagenome | isolation source: 4 biogas reactors fed with cattle manure at either 37C or 55C with and... | place: Denmark: Kongens Lyngby | collected 2014 | reverse complement strand
TGTAACAACTTTACGGTCGGGTGCCCCTATTTGTGCCCCCATACTGGCAGGCAGGCCAAATCCCATAGTTCCAAGTCCGCCTGAAGTAACAAAACTTCTGGGATGTTTAAATTTGAAATATCTGGATGCTATCATCTGATGTTGGCCCACATCAGTAACAAGGATAGCTTCGTGATTTGTTTTTTCGCTGGCTATGCGTACAACCTCTCCCATAGTAAGTCCTGGTTTTTTGGGGTAAAGGTCTTTGTTTATAATTTTTTCCTGTTCAATTTTTCTGCATTCATTAAACCGTTCTGCCCATTCTGTATGGCTGTTTTCTTTTACATTATCGATCAACATTTTAAGTGATTTCTTTGCATCACCCAAAACAGCCACATCAGCCTTAATGATCTTATTAATTTCTGCCGGGTCGATTTCCAGATGTATTATTTTGGCTTTTTTAGCATATTCTTTAACGTTCCCTGTTACCCTGTCATCGAAACGCATTCCGACTGCTATGATCATATCGGCTTCATTAGTAAGTAAGTTTGGCCCGTAATTTCCATGCATGCCAAGCATTCCGACATTAAGCGGGTGGTCGGTAGGCAGTGCAGACAGTCCGAGAAGTGTCCAAGCCGCCGGGATTCCGGTTTTTTCAATGAATGATTTCAGTTCAGGCTCTGCCTGGCTGATTATTATTCCCTGTCCGAATAGTAACAATGGTTTTTTTGCTGCATCGATTAATTCGGCTGCCTCTTTTATCTTAAAAGGATCTACAGGAAACTCGGGGACATAGCTTCTGATCTTTTTGCACTTTTTGTATTTGAAATCCAGCATACCAAACTGTGCATCTTTTGTAAGGTCGATAAGTACAGGTCCCGGACGGCCTGATTTTGCTATGTAAAAGGCCTGGGCTATGGTGTCAGGAATTTCTTCAGGAGTTGTAATCTGATAATTCCATTTGGTAACCGGCATAGAAATACCCACCATGTCAGATTCCTGGAATGCGTCTGAACCAAGCAGGGGTGAAGCTACCTGTCCGACTATGCAGACCATCGGAATTGAATCTAGCATTGCATTGGCTATACCTGTTATAAGGTTGGTTGCACCCGGACCTGAGGTGGCAAAGCATACACCGGTTTTTCCGGTCACCCTTGCATATCCGTCAGCAGCATGAACTGCACCCTGTTCGTGACGGGTAAGTATATGTTTTATATTATGATTGTGATCATAAAGAGCATCATAAACAGGCATGATAGCTCCTCCAGGGTAGCCAAAAATTGTATCAACTCCCTCCTCCAGTAATGAAAGTATTACCGCTTGTGAACCTGAAATTTTATTCGTTTTCATAAATATTTTTGTTTTTTTAATGACTAATTAATTACCCGAACAGCTCCTTTGTCTGCTGAAGAGACCATTGATGAGTATGCCCTCAAAGCTTTCGACACCATTCTATTCCTGTCACCCGGGGTGAATGCATCCCTGCCTTTAGCTTTTTCATTTTTTCTTCTCTCCTTCAGTTCATTTTCAGATATTAGTAGATTAATTGACCGGTTGGGTATATCTATTTCTATTTTATCGTTATTCATTATGAGTCCGATATTGCCGCCTGCAGCTGCTTCCGGCGAAACATGGCCAATTGACAGTCCGGAAGTCCCTCCCGAAAACCTGCCATCAGTTATTAAGGCACACTCTTTATCCAGTTGCATTGCTTTCAGGTAGGATGTAGGATAGAGCATTTCCTGCATTCCCGGGCCTCCCTTAGGCCCTTCATATCTGATCACCACCACATCACCTTTTGTGACTGAGTCACCAAGAATACCATTGACAGCATCTTCCTGTGAATTAAACACTTTTGCCGTTCCTGAAAATTTAAGGATTGAAGGGTCAACGCCTGCTGTTTTGACAATACAGCCGTCTTCCGCTATATTGCCATACAGAACAGCCAGTCCGCCATCTTTGTTATATGCATGTTCCAAATCCCTGATACAGCCCTTAGCCCTGTCTGCGTCCAGGCTGTTGTAGTAATTGTTTTGAGAAGCCATAACCAAATTTCTTGAACCGTCTCCGGGAGAGGAAAGGAATCTGTTTTTAGCATCTTCGGTTGTAGTATCCCTCATAATATCATATTCCTTTATTGCCTCCATCAGGGTTCTTCCGTCAATCCGGTTCACCGTAGTATCAATTAATCCGGCCCGCTCAAGTTCACCCATAATAGAGAGTATTCCGCCTGCTCTGTTGACATCCTGTACATGATATTGTGAACTTGGCGCCACTTTACAAAGATTAGGTGTCTTTTTAGAAAGCATATCTATATCTTTCATGGTAAAATTCACTTCTGCTTCATGTGCAATTGCCAGCAGGTGCAGCACTGTATTTGTGGAACCCCCCATAGCTATGTCAAGTTTCATTGCATTCAGGAATGCCTCTCTGGAAGCAATATTCCGGGGAAGAACAGAGTCATCGCCTTCATAATAATATTTTTTTACAGCAGACACAATTTTGTCGACAGCTTCTTCAAATAATTTTTTTCTGTTGACATGAGTTGCCACTATTGTTCCGTTGCCGGGAAGTGCCATCCCAATTGCTTCTGCCAGGCAATTCATTGAGTTGGCAGTGAACATCCCTGAACAGGAACCACAGGTAGGACATGCACTTTGTTCAATATTTGCCAGTTCTTCGTCTGTAACTGATTTATCTGCGGCCATGACCATTGCATCTACCAGGTCATAATGTTTTCCTCCTATCTCACCTGCCTCCATAGGACCTCCCGAGACAAAAATTGCAGGAATATTAAGCCTCATTGCTGCCATCAACATCCCCGGTGTTATTTTGTCGCAATTGGATATACACACCATGGCATCTGCCTTGTGGCTGTTACACATATATTCCACACTGTCGGCTATGATATCTCTTGAAGGAAGTGAATAAAGCATTCCGTCGTGGCCCATTGCAATGCTGTCATCTATTGCAATAGTGTTGAACTCAGCGGCAAAAAAACCTTTCTTTTCAATTAACCCTTTAATGTATTGTCCTATTTCATGGAGGTGTGCATGGCCCGGGACAAACTGAGTGAATGAGTTAACTATTGCTATCACAGGTTTTCCAAAATGTTCTTCTTTCATCCCGTTGGCACGCCAGAGACTTCTTGCACCGGCCATTCTGCGGCCTTGCGTGGTAATGTTACTTCTTAATGGGATCTGCATACGTTTTATTTTTGTTTATTAATTAAAATTAAAAAAGCCTTTCCCGGTTTTGGGAAAGGCTTTAAATATCTCCTGATAACATACAAAATCAACCTTCCCCGGTAAGCCCGACGACGACCACAAGAAGGACGATAATATATGCATTAAACAACTTCATAATATTTTATTTTTAGAGAACTATGTTTGAAAGTCTTTATATCAAACAAGTAACAAAAGCAAAAGTAGAAATTATATTGAAAAAGCAAAACGATTTGATATTTATTTGTGGAATTTTATTTAAAAGTTAAATTTTATCTAACTCTTTCATTGCATTAAGCGATAATTCGGCAAATTCATTCAGAGGGATCCCTATTTTTTCACACTCCATTATATTTTCCCGTTTTACAGATGCAGCGAATGCTTTTTCTTTCATTCTCTTTGTTATAGATTTAGTTTTCACCCCTTCAATTTTTTTCCCGGGGTAGACTAGCGTGGTAGCTGTAATCAGGCCGGTTATAGTCTCTGCGGCAGCCAGGGCATGTTGAAATTCTGTCTCCCTCGGCTTACCTGTGGCAACTTCGTTATGCATAGCTATTGCATCGAGCATCTCTGCAGTCACTTTATCCTTTAGGATTTTTTCGGCATAAGGTCCGTGGGTATAAGGATCTGCCTTAGTTATTTCTACATCTATGTCATGTAAAAGGCCGGCCAGTCCCCACTCTTCTTCATTCTTTCCCAGTCTGCGGGCAACTGCACGCATCACCGCTTCAGATGCATAGCAGTGTTTCTTCATGTTTTCTGAACTAATGTTGTCTTCCAGTAGTTTTATTGCTTCTTCTCTGGTGATCATTTCTGTATTTGTTTTTTGTGATGAGAAATTTTAAACTTTTATTTTTGCTGCAAATATTAAATTCCGGCAGGATACAACTGTAAAAATAATACAATCAGGATAAAATTCAGGTATGGTTAATAAGATAAGTGTTATTTTTACGTTTTTACTAAAATATCGCATAAAAATTTATTGATATGTATACAGGCAGGATAAAAATTTTTTCTATTCTAATTGCAATTTTTTGGATCATTAATATTAATCCGGTTTTTGCCCAACAGCTTAGTGAGGATGAAGAAAACAAAAAGGTACTGGACTTTGGAATAAGTTTACTTGAAAGATATTTTTACAACGATACTGCCTGGCATGTCATTCAGCGCGAAATGGGAGAGTCAGTGAAGGGCATGCTTCGTTTTATTAAAAAGCAGCCTCTTGATTCTATACTTCAAAATTTGCAGAGGTCACTTGAAGATACAAACAGGCTTTTTGTCTACCGATTACCCGAGCATGTTCCCGACAGTCTGTCGCTGCCCGGCTATTATCCTTTCAGGCAGCTTAACCAGGACCTTGAAAGGATTCAAAAAGCCTTAAGTTCAAAATATCTTGAAAATGAGATAACCGTACCTTTGCACCTGGTTACCGGCATAGAGGGAAAAGCCGGGGTTATTCCGCCGGGAGAGGGGAAAATGTTGTTTGAAAAGCAGATCTATTCATTTCCTGACACTCTTAAGTCATACGATGTTATCCCTGACTCACTGATGAGATCACCAGTTGATTTTGGACGATTACAAAAGCTTGATAGTTTACGAGAGGCTTACATTGAGCAAAAACGTCTGGAGTACAATGATTCGGTTATCTGGGTATACCGCGATTCAATCATTGAGGATTACAGACAGAGGATGTACGAGCAGGAGTTTGATCTGACCACTAATTATCTGACTGATTCAATAAAAATAAATAACTATAATATTCTTAAAAATTATAACGATTCTGTTGTAACTGCTGTTAACGATTCAATTGCATTAGTTGTTGAAAAACTTGCTGAATATGCCGATTTTATTGACACCACCCGTATTGTTATGACCAATCTGTCTGGCGATGAATCTTCCATACTCCTGCATAGCCAGAATGAGTATTTTTCGAGGATCTGGTTAAAAAATGAGCAGAATGATTCCTTAAGGGTAACTGTAAAAAGTCTGGATAAGCGTAAAATTCAGATGTTGATTGATGATGGTGTTACAATTAGCCGGTTTAAGCCCAAGCAGACTAAGGAATTTGATTTTGCATCACTGAACAAAGCAGCTTCAGGCCTTACCGGAGTAAATGAGAAATATAGTGTCCTTACTCCATGGAGAATAGGCGGGGATGGGACAGTGGGATTTTCTCAGACCTATCTGGATAACTGGAAAAAGGGAGGTAAGAGTGCATTGTCTCTTTTGATTATACTTAAAGGATTTGCAAATTATTCCAGTAGCGATAATAAGGTAAAATGGGAAAATTCAGGTGAGATTAGAAATGGTTGGATCAGGCCGGGGGGGTCTGAAGCTGAGCTTCAAAAGAATGATGATAAATTTGAGGTCACTTCAAGGTTTGGGTTAAGCGCATTTAAAAAATGGTACTATAGTACTGAGTTTAACTATGAAACCCAGTTTTTCAATGGTTACAAATATCCCACATCAGTTAGCCCGGATCCCATATCTGCGTTCATGTCTCCTGCCCGTACTTTTTTCAAAATTGGTTTGGATTACAAACCAAGTAAGAATTTTTCACTGTTTCTTTCGCCAATAACGCTTAAAAATGTTTTTGTCAAAGATACAGTTAAGATTGACCAGACAAAATTTGGAATTGATCCGGGGAAGAGAGGTTTTTGGGAACCTGGCCTGAACGCGGACCTGAGTTTCAAAAAAGATATAACAACTGATATTTCCTATGAAACGAAATACAAGATGTTTATAAATTACAAGCAACCATTGGGCAATCTTGATATTAATTGGGAGAATATGATGGTAATGCAGCTTACTGATCATATTAACCTGAGAATGATGGTTCACCTTATCTTTGATGAAGATGTGCTTTTTCCTGTTTATGATGCTAATGATGTAAAGATTGGAGAGGAACCTAAACTTCAGTTAAAGGAGTTCATAAATATTGGCTTCACCTATAAGATAAATAAACAGGTTACCCGTACCAGGCGAAAAGACTGATCATATATAAAATGCAGTAATCACAAATGTCCCGTAAATAATACTGGCAATCCCGTTTGTAGTAAAAAATGCAAGATTAACTTTACTCAGATCACCTGTTTTTACCAGGGTATGCTGGTAAATAAGAAGACCAATAAAAATAAAAGTTCCTGTCCAGTGAAGCCAGTTACCTGCTGTCTTAAATGCTACAGCTATTATAAACAGTGCGGAAAATCCATGTATTACCTTTGATATAAACAGAGCACGTTTTCTGCCGGTGAGAACGGGAATGGATTTTAAATTCAGTCCGGTGTCAAAGTCTTCATCCTGTAATGCATATATTATGTCAAAGCCACTTACCCAAAAGAAAACCGCCATGGCAAGTAATACCGGGGGCCAGTCAAAAGTCCCTGTTACTGCCAGGTAAGCTCCCACAGGAGCAATAGCCAGTCCGAGGCTCAATACAAAATGGCAGAGAGCAGTAAACCTTTTAGTATAACTGTAAAACAGAATAATAAACAGTGCAACAGGGGAGAGATAAAAACAGAGGGGATTAATAAACCAGGTAGTGATAATGAACAGTATGGAATTGACAGCAACAAACACCAATACCGATCCCGCTTTTAAAATTCCGGAGGGGATTTCACGAATAGCTGTACGCGGATTAAGTTTGTCAAAATGCCTGTCCAGGTATCGGTTAAAACCCATTGCTGCATTACGGGCAAAGATCATACAGAGTAACACCAATCCAAGCAGGGCAATATCAAATTCGCTGTTGTTATATTTAATTGCAAGGAAAAATCCTATTAGTGCAAAAGGCAATGCAAAAATAGTATGTTCAAATTTCACTAACCGTAAATAGTTTTGCATCATTATCTCTTTTTATCTAATCTGATGCTAAAATAAAACAAATATCAAATATTCTTATTCTATTTTGAAATGCTTTTTGAAATAGAGAACTGTATACCTGCAATTGTTTTTATCATATTGTCGAAATCCACAATAAAAATTTTACCAATTTTTGCATTTTTATGTCTTATAATAACCCTGCAGTGATCCATCAATAATTAATTATTGCTTCCAGGCAACGCTTTGCCGTTTGTCCATCCCACAGGTCAGGTCTTTGAGGTATTCTGCCTGATTTAACAGCCTTTCTGTATTCTTCTCTGATTCTGTCAATATTATTACCGACCAATACACTGGCACCTCCGTGTTCTTTTAGAGTTACAGGCCTTTCTGTATTCCAGCGGAGAGTGAGACACGGGGTTCCGAGCACACAGCACTCCTCCTGAAGTCCGCCGCTGTCAGTCAGCATAATCGCTGCATGCATATTCAGCCGTAACATTTCGTGATAGCCCACAGGGTGGAGGAGGAACAGGTTTTGGCATTCTGCAGCTTTATCCCACAGACCAAATAATTTCAGCATTTTTTCTGTCCTTGGGTGAACCGGCCATATTACCGGCATGTCTGCAGCAACTTCTGTGGTCAGGAAATTGAGAATAGGTTCCAGGATCACTTTTTGATCAACGTTTGAAGGACGGTGCATGGTAAGAACAGCATATAACAGTTCACTTTCCCGGTAGTCCTTGCCAGGCATGGCTGCCGGACTTTTTGCAGGAATGGTATCCAAAAGATTGTTATCCCTGATTATTTTCGCAACTGATAATTCTGATGCTGACTTTCTGTTTGCTTCAAGAGTGTCGATCATTATATTACCGACAAACCTGATATTTTTTTCAGGTAATCCTTCTTTACGCAGGTTTTGAGCAGACAGCTTATCAGGAGTAAGCAGAAGATCGCTAAGGCGGTCAGTTACCAACCTGTTAATCTCTTCAGGCATACTCATATCATTACTTCTGAGTCCGGCTTCGATATGACAGACTTTAACATTGAGTTTCTTTGCTGTCACCGTGCAGGCGAGGGTAGCATTTACATCACCCACCACAACAACCCAGTCGGGTTTCTCTCTTAAAAGTACCTCTTCAAAGGCTATCATAGTCATACCAACCTGTTTAGCATGGGATCCTGAACCAATTTCAAGGTTAATATCCGGATCAGGTATCCCAAGCCGTTTAAAAAAAGACTCTGACATCCGCACATCATAATGTTGTCCTGTATGCAGTAAAATATGGTTAACGAATTTTTCCGGATTTGAATTGTTATACGCATTAACTGCATTTATGAATGGTGCAATTTTCATAAAATTGGGCCTTGCACCAACTACAGAGATGATTTTCATGTTTAAAATTTTATCAATACTGATGAAAAATTCAGTGTCATTATAAGCATAAGGCAGCTTTGATTGTTCAGAGTTTATATACTTTTTCGTCAGGGTCCTTTATCATGTTGCGCATATCTACTATCAGCCCTGAATTTTTTCTGATAAAGCTGACATCAAAAACCTTGTGGTTGGTTGTAAGAACGACACAATCTGCTGACTGCAGTTCAGATTCTGCAAGAGGCACTGATTTTAGTTCCATTCCGCCAAATAAATTATGCCCTTTTGTAATTAAAACCGGGATATAGGGATCATGATAAGCAACATCACCTCCTTTATGTTTTACGATATCCATTATTTCGATAGCCGGAGATTCCCGGTCATCATCAATATTTGGTTTATAAGCTACTCCCAGGAACAGTATTTTACTTCCGTTAACAGATTTTTTATGTTTGTTCAGGGCTGTGGCTATTTTTATATACATATAATGTGGCATACGCATATTTATATGGCCTGCCGCATGGATCATACTGAGGTCGAAGCTGAATTTTTTTGCAATATGCTCAAGATAAAAAGGATCGAGGGGAATACAGTGTCCGCCAATACCAGGTCCGGGATAGAAAGGCTGGAATCCGAAAGGTTTAGTGCCTGCTGCCTCTATCACTTCCCATATATTTATATTCATTTTACCAGCCAGAAGTGCAAGTTCATTGATAAGGCTGATATTTACAAGGCGGTATGTGTTTTCTAGAATTTTTACCATCTCGGCCACCCTGGGAGAACTGACAGTATGAATTTTATCAATTGCCTTGGTATATAGTGCCTTGCCAATTGTAAGTCCATCTTCAGTCATTGCCCCCAGCACTTTTGGGGTATTCCGGGTGTGGAATTTTTTATTTCCGGGATCAACCCGTTCGGGCGAGTATGCCAGCCAGAAGTCTGTGCCATGCTTCATTTTGCTTCCTTTTTCAATTATCGGCAGCATAAAATCTTCTGTAGTAGTTGGATAAGTAGTGCTTTCAAGACAGATAAAAGTCCCGGGCTTCATATACCGTCCGATATCGATACATGCATTTTCAATGTAACTCATATCGGGCTTTTTAAAAATATCAAGAGGTGTGGGCACACAGATAAGTACAGCATCGCATTCTCCGATTCTTGAAAAATCAGAAGTGGCAACAAGTGATACACTGTCAACAACCTCACGTAATACGGCGTCTCTTATATCCTTGATGTAATTTTCGCCTTTGTTGATTTTCATTGTTTTTTGAGGATTTTTGTCAAATCCTATCACTTTAATACCTGCTTCTGCAAAATTTACAGCCAATGGCAATCCGACATAACCAAGTCCTATTATGCCGACGATTTCCGAGTTGTCTGCGATTTTATCAAGTATAATTTCTGAATAATTCATTTTGTTGATTTTATGAAGGTTTTATTTATAAACATCAGTCATTAAAATGACCAAATATGTGGAATTATTAAAACACTAATAATAAATGCTATCAGCTGCATAAGAGTACCTATCCGGAGAAAATCCAGGTGAGAATATTTCCCGAAAGCTTTGATTATTAAATTTGAACGATATCCTCCGGTAGTCATGAAGCTCGATGCACCTGCAATGGTGATTGCTATAAAAAAGGGATATGGCCTGACCTCCAGTAATTGGGCTGCCATTACGGCAACCGGGAAAACAAGAGCCACAGCGGCGTTATTAGTTACTATTTCTGTCAGTATTGCCGTTGTCAGATAAATTACAGCAAGCGCACCTGCAGGCCCGAGTGATCTTACTATACTCACAGCATCTTCAGCATAAGCACTTGCGATACCTGAGTTTTGAATTCCTTTGCTTATTGCAAATGCTGAGGCAATAGATATTATTGTATCCCAGCTGACAGATCTTGTATAGTTTTCATGAGGCATAATTTTAAGCCATACCAACAGCATAGCTGCCATTGCCACGTATATGAATATATTTAATTGCCATCCAAAACTGTATGATACAATTTCGTTTATTACAATTCCCAAAACCATAGCTGTGAGAATTATAAGGGATGTCCACCTTTGCCATGAACTTTTTTTGACATAATGATCCCTGACATAGTTAACAAGGTAAAACATTGAGGAATTTTCCCAGATATTGATAAACTTTTCAGTAGCAAGCAGTACAACATTGTCACCCACCTTAAGTTTGAGATTACTTAAGTTGGTGGCCAGAGGTTCCCCGTTCCGGTGAATAGCCAATATAACCGCATCGAAATTTTTAAAGAAATCAAATTCCTTTATAGTTTTTCCCAGGCCCATGAATTGGGGAGAGAGGACAACCTCATACTGTTTAAGGTTTTCCGGTTTTTCATAGTTCAGGTTATCCATTCCTTTTATTTTTACTTCCTGATGTGCCAGCAGATACTTTAAGCTGTTAGCATCCCCCTTTACAAGTATTTCATCGTTTTTTTGCAATTTTATCCTGGTTTCATCCGGTTTCAGGATTCTGTTTCGTCTTTCAACCGAATGAACTATCAGATTAGTCAGGCCTGGTATCCTGTTTCCGTCAAGTAACTGGCCTGTAAGTCGGCTACCGGATTTAAGAATAAGGTTATAATAGTAATCTTTTGTTTCAGTAGTGATTTTTTGTGGTTTAATCTTTTCGCCCGGCAGCAGGGCATTACCAAATACGGCCATATAGATAAACCCTACAATTGAAATTATTCCGCCTACCTTCGCCAGCTCAAAAAGGTGCAGTCCCCTGAATCCATTCTCCAGCATAAGGCCATGTACAACCAGATTGGATGAGGTGCCTATTAAAGAACACATACCACCGAAAATTGCAGCATATGACAAGGGTATCAGAAATTTTTTATATGATATTTTTAATCCGTCTGCCCACCTTATAAGAATTGGGGAAATATTAACAACTATAGGAAGATTGTTCAGGAATGCTGACATAAAGGAGACAGGAATCATAATACGTGGCAACATAAAAAACATGGGGTGTCTTTTTCTTGGAAGGTATTCCTGTGCCAGCCTGGTTATAAGTCCTGATTGTTTAATGCCTTCATTGACCCAGAATAATACGACAATTATTACCACTCCGTTATTTGAAAATCCTGCAATCAGCTCCTTTGCAGAAATTACCCCGGTAGCTAAAAATATAGCTGCAGCGCTAAAAAGAATAGGTCCCGGCCTCATTGCCCTCACCAGGAAGGCTACTATTAAAAACAAGAGTGCTGCTATTACTACCCAGGATTGAAAAGTCATAGTAAAAAAATAAATCGTAAATGTAATTTATTTTTATAAAAATCCGGAAAAATCTGGCAGGTGAATGACCTGAAAGACCAGGCTATTTATCTTTTTGCCATATCAGGAGTACCGGTTGATCTTTATAAAAATGTTTCATTTTTTCTTTGGTTAAGACGATATAATATATTTTTCTGTTGATTATCTTTTCTGCCTTGGCCGTCAGTATATCAATGTATGAGGTGTCAAGGTTTTTTCCTATCAAAACGAGTTCAATTACATCGGAATCGAGTCCGGATGCAAACCTGCCCCCTATATACGCTTTGTCGAGGTCACCTATCTGACTGGTTACCTTGTCAATAATTTTATCAATCCCTATTGTTTTCCGGACTATGCTGTTTAAGTCATTATAAAGAGGGTGGCTGGTGTTAGCCTGATAAACGCGTTTATTGCCGACCAGTTCTGATTTTAACAAACCGGCTTTAATGAACCGGTTTAGCTCAATGCGTATAGCATTCGTTGATTCTCCGAAATCTTTTTCGAGACTGCGCAAATAGCCTTTGGTTTTGCTATTCAGAAAGAATTTTAGTAGTATTTTAATCCTTGTTTTGGACCTTATTAATGAATCGATCATTTTACAGTTTTTCTAATACAGTTCACAGCAAATATCTGACAGGAATTAAAATTTACCTGGCAATACCCTGCTATTTTGCTGCTACTGTTTCAATTTCGACCAGTACGCCCAGGGGCAGGTCTTTAACTGCAAATGCAGCCCTTGCCGGAGGGTTTTCATTATAAAAACTGCCGTATACTTCATTCATCGCTTTAAAGTTAGCTATATCGCTCAACATGCAGGTTGATTTAATTACATCACTGTAACTATATCCCGCTTCACTTAATATAGCTCCAATATTTTTCATAACCTGCAGGGTTTGCTCTTTTATTCCACCGTCAACCACTTTGCCGGTTTCGGGATCTACAGGCACCTGGCCTGATATGAACAACATTCCCCTTGCTTCAACCGCCTGGCTGTATGGGCCAATAGCCTTCGGTGCTTTGTCTGTAGAAATAATTTTTTGCATGTGGTTTAACTTTTTTAATTTTTAAAATGTCTGATTTTAAATTTTTACTAAAAATCGTCAAATTAACTCGTGTGACTAAATAAACAATAATTTTTGACTTAATTGACAACAGTGATACACATATCTAAAAGTTGTCATAGTGACTCTGTCTCTTTTGCAGTTTAAGGTCTTTAAGCATAGATGATTTTGCATTTATGGTAAAGCTATAGCTTTTCATATATCCGAAAGGTACAAAATTAAAAGACATCTGCCAGCAATGTAGGTCGCGGTTGACATTTATGGTGGTAAATGAGAATTCCCGGGCCATAATATCAAAGTTGGTATTCATACTTAATCTCCATTTTTCTGTAAGATTCATATTTCCCCTGAAGCCTAATGTTTGCGTGAACCTTCCTTTCTGACTTGGCCTTTGAGGCCCCGAATAGGTAAAACTATAATCTACACCGAAGTCCCACGGGATATTAAAATCAGCATAGTTGGCATAGTCTCCGGGTAGTATATTTTCTTCCTCAATTAACTCTTTGTTAGTTTCTGCCTCTTTTTCTCCCTTTTTTGATTTAAAGTTTAGTCCGAATGACAGATTTGCCCTTGTCAGGCGTCCCAGTTTACCTAATCCGTTTTTTTCATTCCAGACATACTTATGTATTTTTTTACCGTTTTCATCTGTCATATAGGGGTCAACTACTCCTCCCATATTGATATTGATCCCGGCGACAGTTGTTCTTGCCCTTATATTGAAAGGTGAAAGGTTGAGAGAGTCAGCAATAAGGTTATATGATGTGCCCAGACTCAGATTATCAACTAATTTAACTTTTTTAAATTTTTCGGAGGCATCTGTCTTCGTAGTATCCTTCGTATCCAAAACTTTCATCTCAATATTATTATTTACTGAAAATGAAATTGCCCCCGATGCACCCCTTCCCGGGGAGCCTCCGTAAATTCCTCCTGCATTTATATCAAAATATTCAATACGTCCCGTTGAGTCGACCTGAACAGCCTGCCAGTATCCAAAGCGTTCAGCCCCGAAATCCGGACGGTAACTGATTCCAAATGAAGGGGTTATTTTATGACGGATACCTTTTATCCTGGAATTAGGGTTAAGTGGCAGGAACATTCCATATATATTAGTTGATGCCCCCAGACTGTATGAGTAATCATAAACCCTGTTAAACCCCGGTATCGTATCAGTTTTGAGATGGCTCATATTGCCGCGTTCATCCATGAAAAGTTCATCTTCGTGGTATGACCGTTCAAATTTTTTGAAATACCATTTTTCATCATAGTTAAAGCTGGGACTTACATTTATATAGTTGAAAAGATTAAAATTAGGCAACGATATCGGAATATTGTGTTTTATTCCGTTTTTCCAGTCACGTGCAAAGGATTGGTTTAAGATTTCAGATTCATGTGCAGTTATAGTATTTCTTATATTACCCGTATAGTTTATGCCAAACTTTTCATACCATTTAAGTGCCCCGCTTCTGTTTTTTCCCTGAAAAGGATAAAATTTTGCCATATTAAAGGTCATCTCCGGCATTGAAAGAGTCATTGAAGAGTCGGTTGAATTTTGTGAATGTCTGAGGTTAACTGATAAATTAAACGGAGTGTTCTCGAATTTTTTTGTAAATGAGATACTTGAAGATTTTTGTGTACGCAGGTAATTATCCGCAGAGTATGAATTCTGTTTATCGTATCCGCTTGTCGACAGGTTGACGCTGGCCGAAAAAGTCTGATTAGGGTTAGCTTTAGAATCCTGACTATGGTTCCAGGTAACTGCAAACTGAGGGGAGCTGGTATAATAATCCAGGCCACGCTCTCCATAAACATTAACTGCATATCTTAAATCAAAACCTCCACTGAATTTATATCTTTTTCTGTAGTTGGTGTGTAATTTTCCCGCCCATGAACCTTTAGAGTAAATGTCACCTCTTAACGCAAAATCAAAATATTCGCCGGCAGCCCAGTAATAACCACCGTCACGCAGGAAAAAACCCCTGTTAGTCTCCTCACCATAAGAAGGAATCAGGATTCCTGAAGAATAGGTAGGAGTATTGGGAAAATAACCAAAGGGTAAAAAAGGGAAATATATGGGAAAGTCCTCCAATACCATATAGGCCGGCCCTGTTATTATTTTGTTTTTGGAAATAACCTTTGCCTTTGTCATGTGCAGATAAAAGTGTGGGTGATCTGCATCACATGTTGTATACTTGCCATTTTTCAGAATGAAGACATCTTTTGATATTTTTTTTGTCAGTTTGCTGTGAACAAAACCCTCTCCCTGCTCTGTTACAACATCTGTAATGATACCTTTTTCTGACTCAAAATTGTACCTGAGGGTGTTTGATTCAAACTCTTCATCACCATCTTTAAAAATTGGTTTTTGTATCAGCACCCCTGTGGAATCTTCCATTCCTTCGGCATATACCTCCTTTGTTTCAAGGTCAAGCTCAATAAAATATGCTGTAAGCTCAATATTTTGGTATGTGACTTTAGAATTATTAAATAAAAATACTTTTTGTCCGTCGAAAGAAATAATAATAGAATCTTCAGCTGTATATTCAATAGGAGCCGCTAATACCGGCGCCTTTCCTGATGAGGCACTAAGTGAATCTGATATTAGGGTGTCAGTAGCAACTGTTGGTCCTGAAATAAGGGTATCCTTTTCCGGCGTATCAGTATCAGGTGCATCGATTTGTAGCCCTTCCAACCTCTCAGTCCTTCTTTCGTTGACCTGACAAATAACTAAAATTGGCAGGAGCAGGAAAAAGTATGTAAGTAAAAATTTGTGCACAATTGTTTCTGAATTA
>LSQX01080289.1_pt1 | contig 15522 bp, 14 predicted proteins | sample 654561 | NCBI WGS metagenome assembly LSQX01 (sample SAMN04489861, study PRJNA283612) | anaerobic digester metagenome | isolation source: 4 biogas reactors fed with cattle manure at either 37C or 55C with and... | place: Denmark: Kongens Lyngby | collected 2014 | reverse complement strand
CTTATTTTGAAGGGTAAAAACAACGCATAGACATAGCCACCCCGTCAGGCTTCCGTTGTAACTGCTCTTATTTTGAAGGGTAAAAACAACCATCATTTTTTAAGTTTTAAATAATTATCAAGTTGTAACTGCTCTTATTTTGAAGGGTAAAAACAACCATCATTTTTTAAGTTTTAAATAATTATCAAGTTGTAACTGCTCTTATTTTGAAGGGTAAAAACAACCATCATTTTTTAAGTTTTAAATAATTATCAAGTTGTAACTGCTCTTATTTTGAAGGGTAAAAACAACAGAAATATCCAACTACCGGGTATGTAATCAGGAAGCAGTAATGGCTTTTTTGTTACTATTAATGGTTTTTTACCTGTGTTTGAGATAACGACCTTTATGTGCGACAATTCAAATTCTGTTTTGCTTTAAATTAGTCGTTTGAGGTTTTTATAACCTGAATTCTTGAGAAGAAGTATTATTTGCAGAGTTTTTAACAGCCGGTGATAAAGCTTCTTTCCGGAATCGTTCTGTATTAAAGAATGTTGTCAGTCTGTCAGGGTCAGCCGGCTTGTCAGAGCCGGGGATCAGCCTTAAGGTAACGGAATTACCCGGATGCCGGGATAACGATTTGCCGTTCCGGGAAAGCAGCGGAAAATATGTTTCGTGATGAGTGGTTGCTTTTCAATGATTCCGGTCTAATCAACTATCCTGGCATTCCTGAATGCAGTCAGGAGATCGCCCCGCTTTAAATCCGTGAATCTGATATAGCGGCGTTTGCCTGCAGGCAGGATGATTCCGGAACCATTTTCCCCGGCCTCCACCGGTATTGCGCTGCCCAGGTTTTCCATGAGAGTCAGCTTGCCGGCCTTTACCGGCAGTTCTAATTTCCTGTCGCCGGAAATATGCCAGTAACATACATAAAGGTCCCTGTTCCTTTTGAAGCTGAATGCGATCACTTCCCTGCTGCCTCCGGCAATATCTTTTATCTGATCACAGGCTACCAGTTCAAATTCATTCTTTTCATCCAGCAGCAGCATAAATTCCTGATCCGGATCCTGCAGCATCTTTTTCTGTTCTTCCGTCAGCCATTTCCTTGCCCGTACCTCTTCCCACCTTCTGAACACCTCGAAGTTATCTTCCGTCCTTGGATGTTCTGCCAAAGCTGAGGGGTAAGCATGAATGGAGACAGGACAATCCCATGCAGCTGCCTTGCTTGTTACAAATTCCAGCTGATCAGGCTGTGTTCCGGTGGTTTTTTCATCAGGGAGCCAGTACCCCAGCCAGCCGAAATTCAGACGTGTGAAATTATCCTGCATCCTGGGCGCTTCCCGGAAAGGATGTTTTATGGTTTCTTCCTTTAATTTTTCGGGTGGAAAGACATCAAAGGCATTTCCTCCTGTCAGCATATGCCAGCTGAAATGGGTTTTTGCCGCACCTTCTGCAAATATGGGTTCAGGCTTCAGTCTGCTGAACACCCTCCACTGGGCATTGGCAACATGAAACCAGAAAGGCGGATTAACTCCTTCTGATCCGTCAAAATAAATAAATTCAAATCCGGCATCCCACAGGTCTGCTATATAATCAGCCACTTCATCCTGTAGATCGGAATATTGGTCGATATAAACACTTGTTGCACCAAACTCACTGACATCCAGAAGTCCGAACATGAAACCCTCCGGACGGGCATCCGGTATGGTATTGTCAATACCTCTCACACAACCCTGGAACATATACGGGGGAGTTGTGGTATAAGTCCTGTAGGAGACAAGCTCGCCGCCAATTTTCAGAACTTTCCTATTTCCTGCCATGGTCGAGTTCTGCGGGTTCTGCTCCACATAAATAGTTGTATCCGTTTTGCCCAGTGTTCTGGCAAGGGTGAAAATTCTCAGCAGGTTAAGCCTGTGATCGGCCAGGGGAGTCACGTATCTGCTGTCTCTTCCGATATGGCTGTGAAGGAAATGGCATCCGGGAGTGATACCGGCATCCTTGATTTTTTTCAGCATTGCCTTCAGGTCGTCTTTGCCGTTGGGATATTCGGATCTGTAGACATCATAGTTTCCGATAAGCCTGTAACCCCTGCTTTCAAGGAAGGCAGGATAGTAAATGTTCATCAGCCGGAATCCGCCCATTAAGGCATATTTTATGTGTTCGTCGGCGTTGAGTGGAGTAATATTTGATGTCCAGTAATATGAAGCGTTATAGAGATCGCTTTTTCTGCTGGCAACACCATCGGGCAGGCCAAAGTCCTTTTCAATCACGGCGATTTTATCAAGCAACTGATCTTTGGCACAAGTCAGAAGGACTGCAGTGACATCAGTAAGTCTGACCTTTTCATCCACTCCCGCCTGAAGAATACGGTATCCTTCACCTTCTTCAGAATCAACATTGGCACAGGGTTCTGCCGCGAGTACATTAACTGCCACTTTGTCATTCCATACCACGTTTAGCCAGTCGCCCCAGTGACCGAGGTTTTTGACGGGAAGGCGGAGAAACCACATTTCGGAAATGGGGGGTTCTGTCATTGTTATCCCATAAGGCTCCGTGAGACTGAATCCCTCGAGGGTAAATGCAATATAATCTGCAGTTATCCGGAATGATACTGTAGATTCCCAGGGGATAAGTTCATATCCTATTATGAGCTTGTTACCCTCTTTCCTCACCCTGTTTGATTTGAATGTGGTCTTTTTGTTGGGATATGCCAGCTTGACTTCATTCTGATAGGGACGCGGCTCGGTGATGGTGCTGAACGGTATTTTCCTGTTCCGTACCAGGCATTCGGTGTTGCCGGGCTTGTAAACAAGACTTTTGGTGGTCCCGTCAGCTGAGATAACCAGTCTTGCCTGATCGTTTTCAATTATGATATCACCGGCACTGATGGCATTTTTTTGATTACAGGATGAGGCGAGAACAAGTCCTGTAATAAGGAATAAAAAAGTAAGCTGTTTCATGGTCTGTTGTTTTGTTTCGGGCGGAATAAGGGTTTACTGTTCAAATACTCAAATATAGGCAATCATCATCTGCAAAAAAAGAACTGCAGCTGTCCCTGCGTCCGGAGCTGTTTATCTTACAGACTGAATTTTGCACGGTCGTCGGATTACTCAGGTTACAGAAAAACGGATATTATACCATGACCGGATGGCGGTGGCTGGCGGCAGGCTCAGTAAAGCAGCCATCCTGCCATTCCTGCTATGAGGATCAGGACGATCGGGTGCATTTTTGTTTTCAGTGAGAGTAAAAAGGCAGCAATAAAGATCAGAATGCTTTTATAGTCAATAAAATTTTCATTGTTCATCAGAAGTACGGCAGCGGCACCAATCAGTCCGATGACTGCCAGCCGGAGGCCGGGCAGTGCGTAGTTCATATATTTGTTTTCCTTCAGGTAAAAAAACAAGCGTACCAGTGTCAGCATAACCAGAAAGGAAGGGAGTGTGATGGCAAAAGTGGCAACAAGAGAACCAAATACCGTGCCGGAAGCGGTGTAACCCACATAGGTGGCGCTGTTGATCCCGATGGGTCCGGGTGTCATTTGCGAGATGGCAATGATGTCGGTAAACTCGGCTGTCGACATCCAGCCATAATATTCTATTTCGTACTGAATAAGTGAAATGATGGCATAACCGCCTCCAAAACCGAACAGGCCTATTTTGAAAAAAGAGATAAAAAGCTGTATGTATATTTCGGGGTTCATTCTTTGTTTTTATCAGTTCGTTTTGCCTTAAAATGTCCATATGCTATGCTGCCCGTGATTGTTGCAAGTATAATCCATACCGGTGAAAGGCCTGCAAGCCATATAAGCACTACAACTGCAAGCGGAATGACAGCTGTTTTCCAGGTGACTCCGGCCGCTTCTGACAAATGATAAAGAGATGCTGCAATCAGTGCCACCACAGCAGGACGGATCCCCTTAAAAACTGAAGTTACAACTTCATTTTTCCGGAATTCACCAAAAAACATTGCTATAAGAAGGATAATCAGAAATGCAGGGATCACACTTCCGAGTGTTGTTGCAAGACTGCCGCGAAAGCCTTTTATCTTATAACCCACGAAAATAGCGGTATTCACGGCAATCATTCCGGGAGCAGACTGAGCCATGGCAAGCATGTCAACAAATTCCTTTTCTCCGATCCATTTTTTCCTGTCGACCACTTCTTTGCGGATAAGGGGTATCATGGCATAGCCGCCGCCGATGGTGAAAGAGCCTATCCGGAAAAAAACAGTGAAAAGCTGCCAGTATATGTTGTTTTTGAAAATGTATCCGGGTTTTGACATGATTGCCTGGGACTGTGTTTTTGTTATATACTGTATTCCGTATGCCTGCTTTACTGTGCCGGTGCTCCTATTGCATTTTCCTGTGCCGGAGCTCCTAATGCATTTTCTGTGTCGGAGCTCCTATTGCACTTTACTGTGCGGTAGCATTTATTGCGGCCGAAAGTAATAATAAATCCCGGAAACAGAATTAGCAGACTCAGCAGGATTTTCCCTGGCTTCCCCGGAGAGCCGGGAATCCCGGAGACTTAAACTTTGTATTTTGCGGTTTAAAGAATTTTGGACAAGCCGGCAGTATGTAAACCTGCTATTTTGTAAACTTCAGGCATACCGGTCTGTCGAGTTCTATCTTTTTCCCTGTTGGAGTGAGTTTACCTGTAGTCTTGTCTCTTTTGAAAATAATCACATCATTGGTGTTCTGATGGGCAACCAGCAGGAAGTTACCTGTGGGATCAATTGCAAAGTTACGCGGGTGAACACCCAGGGTGGGTTGTGTATCCACATGGGTAAGCATCCCGTTCCTGTCAATGCTGTATGTCACTATCGTATTGGCGTCACCCCTTACAGTACCATAGAGGAACTTACCGTCGGGAGAAACATGAATATCGGCAGCTCCTGCCTTTCCTTTTACACCGGGAGGCAGCATGGTGACAGTCTGTTTCCCGGTCAGTCTGCCTTTTTTAAAGTCAAAGGCTACAATGTCTCCTGCCATTTCCTGTATCACATATACATACCTGGAGCCGGGATGAAAAGCAATATGGCGCGGACCACTGCCCCGTTCGACACTGGCAAAGGCAGATTCGGCCGGAGTAAGCGGATCAGAGGAAGCAGCTGAGTTGAATTTATACACGCTGACCCTGTCGGTGCCAAGGTTGGCGGCGAGAAGATATTTATTATCAGGAGACAAGACAGTGCAGTGAAGGTTGGTCCTCTCTCTTCCATTAAAAGCGCCGATTGTTTCCTGTTGTATGAATTGTGAATTATCGCCAAGTGAACCGTCGCTGTTCAGGGGAATAGCTATCAGGCTGCCGCCTCCGTAATTTCCCGCAAAAACATATTTGTTCCTGTCATCCACGGTTACATAACAGGGACCTCCTCCTGTTCCGACACGGTTCACAAACTTCAGTTCACCCGATACTGGATTAAAAAGAAATGAGCTGACCTTGCCCTCTCTCGTTTCATTTACGGCAAATACATATTTGCCATCGCGGCTGACGTCCAGAAAAGAGGGGTTGAGCTCACCCGATGTTTTTGATTTCAGTTTGAAATCGCCGGTCTGGCTGTTGAAATCATAAACATAAATACCATCATCATCCACCGAACGTGTATATGAACCAATCAGAAGATTATATGACTGTCCGCCGGCAGGTGTGCTTAAGATACTGCCGGTAAAAGCAAAAAGAAGTAATAACACAATTCTCATATCAGGTAATTTAATTTATATAATATGTAACAATTATTTTTCTGGTTCAAATGTGTAATATTCGTAAGAAATTTTCCATTTAAATGTTTTTCCCGGTTTTGCCTTGACTGTTATGTAAGGTTCGGGACATACTGTTTTCGGTGAGGCCCAGAAAATAAGCTTGTCTACAGGCTTATCCCCGGTGATTTTCACTCCTGCACCTGTTTTTATGTTTTCTATTCTGAAATTATATTCTTTCCTGTCATTGCCAAAACCACTGACCGGGTTTACTGTAATAGACCTTGCAAGATTTTCAGTAAATACAATTTTATTGCCCTGGAACTGGGCCTGTGTTCCCAAACCTTCTCCGGAAACCTCAACAGGGAAATGAATAACATAATTTGGTCCGGTGGCTTCTTCATCTATAATCATAAAATTATGATTGTACGTCGTCGTTTCTATCGTTTTTTTACCTGTATTCTTCAGGCTGTGAGTAATGACAAGCAGCGGTTTTCCTTTTACTGCCCGGACTGTTTTACTGTATTCATAAGAATATTCCGGACTTTTCAGTTCATGAACAAAACGGATCTGATCAGGTTTTTTATCTATTTTCCATGAGCCCGGATCGGCAATCTTATATAATTTGAACCTCCCGTGACCGGGTTCGTCGGGTTTCTCGAGGGCTCCGACACCTATCATTACAAAATTCCCGCCTGCTTCCACATCATCGTAGCCCACAGGTCCGAATTCTTCAACCGGTCCCATTATCGCATCGTTAATTGTCGGACTGTATTTATCGAACCATTTCCCGAAATAGCTATGTCCTTTGAATTCGAGATTTGTAATGATACCTGACCAATCGAACCGGGTTGCCCGGTAATAGCCGTTATCAGCATCGGGAAGATACAGATGCGCACTGATTATCCCGTTTGAGATTTCAGCTTCGGGAAAGCTGTTCTGTGCTGTAATAACAGACAGATGCATTACCAGCAGGTAAACGGCAAGAAAGGATCTTCTCATGGTAATTCCTGTGTATATGTTTGTGATATTCGCCGGCAAGGGCCGTTTATTAAAAATAAGCAAGGCTAAAAATATCAAATAAAATCCAGTGGCATTGCGCTCTTAAATTTATTTAACAATAAATGCAGGTTTTCAGGGATTACCTCCTCACTTTGTTCGTCGGTGATCCCGTTGCGCTTTTCAGGGATTACCTCCTCACTTTGTTCGTCGGTGATCCCGTTGGGAGATGCTTCAGACTCAGCAGATCAATTCTTGCTGCGCACGATTTTTGTTTTATTCAGATCCCTCACTCAGGCAAGCCTTGTTCCGGACTTTCATAAAACAAAAAATCCCGCAGCAAAAGCTGCGGGATTGATCTGCTGAGTCTGGCGGAGAGAGGGGGATTCGAACCCCCGGTCCCGCTCTTCGCGGGACACTCGCTTTCCAGGCGAGCCAGATCAACCACTCCTGCATCTCTCCCTGTTTCCGGCAGTCATACCGGGTTTTTGTTGTTTTCACCCTGCGGGCAGTGAAGGTGTGTTTCGCCTGCTGAAAGGCGGGGCAAATTACAAAATTTTTTAATACAAAAATTTTATGACATCTCCCCGGCGAGCGGTTTGCCCAATGCCTCAATTACCTTTTCCCCGGAGGAGTGACAGCCCAGAAGGAGCATCAGCTTGGTTACGGATGCTTCCGATGTGATGTCTTTTCCGCTTATAACACCTGCTGCCAGCATTTCCCGGCTGGTTTCGTACAAACCCATTTCAACACTTCCGCCATGGCATTGTGTGACATTGAGTATTATTCCTCCCTTGTGTATAAACTCCTTGAGGTCATCCAGAAACCATTTATATGTCGGGGCATTTCCCGAGCCAAAGGTTTCGATTATCAGACCTTTTAAACCCGCAGTAGTTGTAACAGCCTTTACAAAATTCCTGTTAAGGCCCGGGAAAAGTTTGAGAATTGCAACATTATTGTCAAACTTCCTGTGAACTTTAAGCTTCCTGATTTTTTCAGGGTAACGGATACTATTGGTATTGTATATAATATGAAGGCCTGCTTCGGCAAGCAGGGGATAATTGGGGGAGTCGAATGCATCAAAGTGTTCTGCGCTGAACTTGGTAGTGCGGTTACCCCGGGAAAGCTCGCTGTCGAAATAGATACATACTTCAGGGACCAGGGGACTGTCATTTTTTCTTGCAGCAGCAATCTCGATGGCGGTGATGAGATTTTCCCTGCCATCGGTTCTGGGTAATCCGATCGGCAGTTGTGATCCGGTGAAGACAACCGGTTTTGAAAGGTTTTCGAGCATATAGCTGAGAGCTGATGCGGAATAAGCCATTGTATCGGTGCCGTGCAAAACTACAAATCCGTCGAAAAGCTCATAGTTCTTTTCAATGATATCGGCCAGCCTGATCCATATGTCAGGATCAATATTTGATGAATCCTTTACCGGATCAAAGGAAACAGACTGCAGGTCAAATCCGTAATTGCCGATAACCGGTACATGATCGGTAATATGCTTGAAATCGATAGGGATCAGGGAGCCTGTCTGCGTATCATGGACCATACCGATCGTTCCGCCGGTATAGATTATCAGGACCGAAGTTTCTTTCCTTTTGTCAGTCATCCGGCAAGAGTTTAAAAAGTCTGCATGAATTTTCAAATGTGATTGAAGCTGTCTCTTCCTCACTCATTCCGAGTACTTCTGCAAGCTTCCTGTTTATAATGGGAATATAGGAACTCTCGTTGCGTTTCCCTCTGTGGGGTACAGGAGGCAGATAGGGAGAGTCGGTTTCAAGTATAATATGTTGCGGTCCGATTTCCCTGCAAACATCTCCAAGACCGGAATTTTTATAGGTTAATGGTCCGCCGATACCCAGCAAAAAACCCATTCCGACAGCTTTTGCCGCATGATCCGTACCGGCTGAATAAGCATGAAGAACCCCTTTAAGACCGGAAGTGCTGTATTCTTCCAGAACGGTCAATACTTCATCAATGGAATTCCGGGAATGGATAACCACGGGAAGAGCGTTACTGACTGCCAGGTCCAGCTGTCTTCTGAATGCTTCCGCCTGTTCGGAAAATCTGGATTTGTCATGGTACAGGTCAATTCCGATTTCACCTATGGCAATGAATTCGTGCTGTGGCAGGATTTTTTCCATCCGGTCAAGCTGAGCCCTGTAATCATCCCCGACTGATGTCGGATGCAGCCCCATCATAGGGAAGCATATTCCCCGGTATTTATCAGCTGCCTTAAGCATAGGCTCAAGCGAATGAATGTCAATATTGGGCATAAGGAGTTTGATTACTCCTTTATCTGTTGACCTGCTGATCATTTCATCCCTGTCGCTGCTGAAAGCAGGCAGATACAGATGAGTATGTGTGTCAATAAGTTTCATCAGACAAATTCCCGGTTGAGCATGGTGTTTTCAGCTTTTCCCCGGCCGAAGCGGACCGATGCATATTTTTTAATACTGCAATTTAAGAAAAATACCAGGGCAAGTGGAAAAATCACAAAGCAATACGATAGATGTTTCCCGGACAGTTTTTTACCAGACCTTTCAGTTCCATCTGCAGAAGTATGGCGGAGAGTTTGAAAACGGGAATATTAAGGGAGCGGCATATTGAATCTATCGATAATTCGGATTCGGCCGACAGAAGGTCGTATATGGATTTTTCCGTTTCATCCAGTTCCGGGAAGAGCTTCTTCTGCCGGGAGCCGGTTGACTTTTCATACTGCCAGTTGAGAAAATATTCCACATCTTCCGCGGATTCAACAAGTGCAGCCCTGTTGTATTTAATAAGACTGTTGCAGCCTGCTGACCACTGGTCGCCGGGCCGGCCGGGCACAGCAAGCACATCCCTGTTGTATGATCCTGCAATATCGGCAGTTATGAGAGCACCTCCCTTTTTTCCCGATTCAATGATAAGTGTTGCATCGGAAATCCCTGCTATTATTCTGTTTCTTTTTATGAAATTATTCCTTTCGGGGAGGGCATCCGACAGGAAATCACTGATCAGTCCCCCGTTTTTTACAATCTTCTCGGCCACCGGCCTGTGAACGGAAGGATAAACTGTATCAAGGCCATGTCCGAGAATTGCCACTGTCTGAAGATTATTGCCGAGTGCTGCCTTATGGGATGTAATATCAATACCGTAGGCAAGTCCGCTTACAATTATCAGGTCAGGGAAGTGCTCAGCGAGATCTTCTATGATCCTGTTGCATATTTCCCTGCCGCGGGAGCTTGAATTTCTTGTTCCGACAACACTCAGGATTTTCGGTGAGTCGAGATCACATCTGCCTTTCAGGAAAAATACCACCGGGGAGTCCTCACACTGACGAAGACGGCCGGGATAATCATCATCAAGATAAAAATATGTCCTGATATTGTTTTTTGTGACATGAAGTGCTTCTTTCTCTGCCTTTTCAAGATATGAGCGTTCTGTAATACTTTTGGCCAGCTCACTGCCGATTCCCGGGATCCGGATCAGATTTCTGTATGATTCACTGAACACTGCCTCTACACTTCCCAGGTGTGACACGAGCTTTCTGGCATTTATATCGCCTATGCGCGGAATGATTCCAAGAGCTATTTTGTGCTTCAGGGAGAGATTTTCGGGCATGGCATAATAATGTGAATGTCAGACAATACCCATATCCAGCATGGAGTTTGCCACTGTCAGGAATCCTGAAATGTTGGCACCCTTTACATAGTCAATAAAGCCGTCGTCACGTCTGCCGTATTTAAGACATTGTTCATGAATATTATGCATTATCTGGAGAAGCCTTTCATCTACTTCATGACGGGTCCATCTCATTTTCATTGCATTCTGGGCCATTTCCAGTCCGGAAGTTGCTACCCCGCCGGCGTTGACAGCCTTTCCGGGAGCAAAAATGACTTCGTTGGCATAAAACTCATCAATTGCTTCGGGTGTACATCCCATGTTTGAGACTTCGGCAACCATCATCACCCCGTTTCCCACAAGTTTTTTAGCGTCCTCAGCGTTAAGTTCATTCTGGGTTGCGCATGGCAGGGCAATATCAACCTTTACCTCCCAGGGCTTTCTGCCTGCATGGAACTCAGCACCCGCGAACTCTTCGGCATATGGTCTGACTATATCCTGGTTTGAGGCACGAAGTTCGAGCATATATTCGATTTTCCTGTCCGAGAGTCCTTCAGGGTCATAAACATAACCATCGGGACCTGAAATGGTAACAACTTTTGCTCCCAGTTGTGTTGCCTTAAGGGCGACACCCCAGGCCACGTTTCCAAAACCGGATATGGAAATGGTTTTGCCTTTGATAGTATCTTTTTTTATTGCCAGCATTTCCTGAACAAAATAGATGGCGCCGAATCCTGTTGCTTCGGGTCTTATCAGTGAGCCGCCCCAGTTCAGTCCTTTGCCTGTGAGGACACCGGTATGAGCACCTTTAAGTCTTTTGTACATACCATACAGATAACCTATTTCCCGTCCGCTGACACCTATGTCGCCTGCAGGCACATCTGTTTCGGGACCGATATATTTCCAGAGTTCCAGCATGAATGACTGGCAGAATCTCATCACTTCCGCATTGGATTTTCCTTTCGGACTGAAATCGGAACCACCTTTGCCGGCACCCAGGGGCAGGGAAGTCAGCGCGTTTTTAAAGATCTGTTCAAATCCAAGAAATTTAAGAATAGACTGATTCACACTCTGGTGGAAGCGGAGACCTCCCTTATAGGGTCCTATTGCGCAGTTGAACTGTATCCTGTATCCAAGATTCACTCTTACATTTCCTTCATCATCAGTCCATGGCACCTTGAAAATAAGTACACGATCGGGTTCAATAAGCCGTTCAATAATATTGGCTGACCGGAACTGGGGATTTTCATTGTAAATATCCTCTATCGATTCCAGTACCTCTCTGACTGCCTGAAGATATTCAACCTCGCCGGGATGTTTCTTTTCGAGGTCATTCATTATTTTATCAACATTCATTGTAATGGTTGTTTAATTAATTTTTTGTTTTGGTATATCATTAAACTATCGGGCAACAAGCCTGAAGGCGGCAAAATTAAAAAAAATCCTGAGTTCGGTTTGTCAGGATCCGGGAAGAAGTAAATCAAGAGCTCTGAAAAGTTTCCTTTTCTGTTCCCTGTTCAGTGCACTAAGATGAACCGGCGGGTATTTGGCCATTTCCTGCGAGACTTTTTGAAAAAGTATTATACTTTGTTTAAGACCGAAAAATCCGGATTCGGTTTTATAACCTGCAAAAGTGCTTTTGTTGATCCGGATTGAGTTTTTTTTACCTCCTCCCATGCCGGCATTGAAATACCTGAGGACAATATTCTCATCGTCATCGGAGTAGTAAATAAACTGGTAGTTAAGTATCATCGGAATGAAGAATATAATCAGGTAAACGGAAACAAGAATGATTGTCCATGCAGTATCGCTGAGTCCGAGAACAGGGAATTTTATAATTTTTCCTATGTAAGCAACGGCCAGGTACGCTAGGATCAGGACAGTCGCGAAGAAAAGTTTTAACCGGATACTGATGATCTGTTTTGTATTATCGAATGTCATTCCGCACTATTTTTTTTATAAACTTAATCTTTTTTTCTTAAAGAACCTCAGCATAATTTCCCGGCATTCCTTTTCAAGAATCCCGCCCGTCACCTTCGTCCTGGGATGAAGCAGACTGCCTGGTATCAGTGAATATCCTTTTTTGTCGTCCGGTGCACCATAGACCAGTCTCCCTGCCCGGCTCCAGCCCAGTGCGGCAGCACACATGGCACATGGTTCGAGGCTTACATAGACAGTGCAGTCCGTGAGATATTTCCCGCCCAGCCAGTTCGCGGCAGCTGTTATTGCCTGCATTTCTGCATGGGCAGTGGGGTCCCGGAGTGTCTCATTGAGATTATGCGCACGGGCTACAATGATTCCATTGCATACAACCACGGCTCCCACGGGTACCTCGTCCCTGTCAAAGGCTTTCCGGGCCTCTTCAAGTGCAGCCTTCATATAATATTCATGTGTGTTTACCTTCATTTGTCTGATATCCTTATGGTCTGCCAATCCCGGTATTGTCCGGTATAATTAATAAAAATATTAAAATTCAGTCAATGCTCAAATTTTCTTATTTTTGATGCGATTTTTAAAGGGTCAGTTATGTACCGGACACATACATGCGGGGAGCTTCGCACCGGGGATACCGGGAAAGAGGTTATTTTATGCGGATGGATCCAGATCTCGAGAGATCTGGGAGGAATGACATTTATTGATCTGCGTGACCGTTATGGAATAACGCAGTTGGTTTTCAACATGGAGACCAACCCCGGCTTGTGTACACAGGCCAGGAAGCTGGGGCGGGAATTCGTGGTTCAGGCCAGGGGGACAGTCCGGGAAAGAAGTAATAAAAATCTCAAAATACCGACCGGGGAGATAGAGATTGATGTTGCTCAGCTGCTTGTGCTGAACCCGAGTGAACTGCCTCCGTTTACAATTGAAGAAGACACGGACGGGGGTGATGAACTGAGAATGAAATACCGTTACCTTGACCTTCGCAGGCCTTCCGTCAGGGATAATATGATACTGCGTCACAGGATGGCCCGGGAGGTTCGTAACTATATGGATTCAGCAGGTTTTATTGAAATTGAAACACCTTTTCTTATCAGGTCGACCCCGGAAGGGGCACGTGATTTTATAGTTCCGAGCCGTATGCAGCCGGGCAGCTTTTATGCACTTCCCCAGTCACCGCAGACCCTTAAGCAGCTGCTGATGGTTTCGGGATTTGACCGCTATTTCCAGATTGTACGATGTTTCCGGGATGAAGACCTGAGAGCTGACCGTCAGCCGGAATTTACCCAGATAGACTGTGAAATGTCATTTGTGACCAGGGATGATATCCTGGATACCTTTGAAGGGCTTATCAGGCACCTGTTCAAAAGCGTGAAGGGTATTGAATTCAGTGAGCCCTTCAGGCGAATGACCTATGATGAGGCAATGGAGTCATACGGTACCGACAAGCCTGATCTGCGTTTCGGAATGGAAATCCGGGATCTGACCGCAATTGTGAAAGGGCACGGCTTTCCGCTTTTTGACAATTCCGAATATATTGGTGCTGTAAATGTTCCCGGATGTTCCGGATTTTCGAGAAAACAGCTGGATGAGCTGACAGATTTTGTAAGGAGACCACAAAGCGGTGCACCGGGACTGGTCTGGTTGAAATACGGAACGGACGGTACACTCAGATCATCTGCTGACAAGTTCTATTCTGCGGAAGATCTTATGTTATGGGTGGAAAAAATGCAGTCACACAGGGGAGACCTGGTATTATTGCTGTTTGGTGACAGGGATAAAATTCTTCCTGCATTGTCCGGACTCAGGCTTGAAATGGGAAGCAGGCTGAATTTAAGGAAGAAAGATGTATTCATGCCCCTGTGGGTTGTTGACTTTCCCTTATTTGAATGGGATGAGGAGGAAAAGCGCTTCTATGCCATGCATCATCCCTTCACTTCTCCAATACCCGGGGATATTCAGCTTATGGAAACGGATCCGTCAGCGGTAAAGGCCGATGCATATGACCTGGTTATAAACGGTGTTGAGACAGGCGGTGGATCTGTAAGGATACATGATGCCTCCCTTCAGAAGCTTATGTTTAAAACACTCGGCTTTACTGAGGAAGAAGTGACAGAGCAATTCGGGTTTATTACTGAAGCTTTCCGCTATGGTGCTCCGCCTCACGGCGGGATAGCATTTGGATTTGACAGGCTCGTTGCCTTGTTCGGGGGACAGGATTCAATCCGGGATTTTATTGCTTTTCCGAAAAATAATTCCGGAAGGGATGTGATGCTCGACACACCGGCCCCGGTGTCGGAAATACAGCTTAAGGAACTGATGATAGAGACCGGCAGGAAAAAGCAGGGCCGGGAATAAAGCTATCGTCTTTTTTTAGTGCCGGTCAGCCTTATCAGGATAACCCCGTTGGCAGCCTTTACCCCGTAAATTGATGCGGACGGACCCTTCAGTACCTGAATGGATTCTATCATGACAGGCTGTATGTCATCAATTGTAGAAACCTCCATCCCGTCCACAATGAAAAGGGGTTCGCTGCTCAGGTTAAAGGATGAAGGTCCGCCGATGGTAATTTTATTGTCTTTGACCTGAACTCCGGGTACGGTACCTTTCAATACATCATAAATATTGTTGTAGGATGCATATTTGGAGCTGATATCACTTACACTCGTGACGGGTGTAATGAGTTTTTGCTTGTCTACCGTGCCATAGCCTATGTCTATCTGCTCCTCTGAACTTTTCCGGGTTTCCGGCCGCGGAGGTCCTATTACACCGCCAAGCTCTATCCCGAGCACGTTTTCACCGTCTATCACTGCTTCGCCCAGGCCGGCCAGGCTGTGCAAGGCTGTTATGACTTTTGCATCAGACTTTACTTTAATCCTGAAAAATCCATTTTTATCACTTAGCCTGTCAGTTGATTTATTGTCAACAAGTATTATTGCACCTTCAGCAGGTGTTCCCCTGGAATCTGTAACAATACCGGTGACAAAGAATCTTTTAGCCTTTTTCTGTCCCTCAAGCCCCTGTATGACGGACATTGACAACAAGGCCATCAACAACAACCTGTAAACAGGAAGCCTGTTTATTAATGTCTTCATGAGTGATATATTATATATTTTTGATTTATAATCTGTTTACGACAAACTGCAGTTTTGCCTTTTCATACCGGCAAAGCCTGACCCGGTTAATTACTGCAAGTTAATTCAAAATAGTTAAAAATCCTCAGAATATTCCTTTAAATGATATTACCTGTAAGAGTTGCTGATGTGTATTTCTCAACAAGCACATTGACGTAATCTCCTTTT
>LSQX01244573.1_pt1 | contig 15523 bp, 8 predicted proteins | sample 654561 | NCBI WGS metagenome assembly LSQX01 (sample SAMN04489861, study PRJNA283612) | anaerobic digester metagenome | isolation source: 4 biogas reactors fed with cattle manure at either 37C or 55C with and... | place: Denmark: Kongens Lyngby | collected 2014 | reverse complement strand
CTTTATCAAGGAGCTTAATAGTCTTATGCTTGAGTATGCTGGAAGGCCAAGTAACCTGTACTATGCAGGGAACATGACAGAGGATTTGAAGGGGGCAAAAATATACCTTAAGAGAGAGGATCTGAATCATACGGGCTCTCACAAGATTAATAATGTACTCGGTCAGGCATTGCTTGCAAAGAAAATGGGCAAGACCAGAGTAATTGCAGAGACCGGAGCCGGACAGCATGGTGTTGCAACAGCCACCGTAGCGGCGCTGTTAGGACTTGAATGTGAGATATTTATGGGCAAGGAGGATACCGAGAGGCAGGCTCTCAATGTATTTAGGATGAAGCTTTTGGGGGCAAGGGTTCATGAGGTAGCCTCAGGCACTCAGACTCTAAAGGATGCGGTTAATGAAACCTTTCGCGAGTGGACCTCCAGAATCGATGATACTCATTATGTACTGGGCTCAGTTATGGGACCTCATCCCTTCCCGGAGATGGTTAGAGATTTTCAAAGCGTCATAGGCAAAGAGGTAAAGGAGCAGATGCTTGAAGCAGAGGGTAGGCTTCCCGATGCAATTCTTGCCTGTGTCGGAGGAGGAAGCAATGCCATGGGTATATTCTATAAGTTTATAGGGCATCCCGAGGTAAGGCTAATAGGATGTGAGGCCGCAGGCTACGGAGTGGAAACTGACAGAACTGCCGCCACTATGGCGACAGGAAGGGTAGGGATATTTCATGGTATGAAGTCGTACTTCTGCCAAGATGAATACGGTCAGATTGCACCGGTATATTCCATATCTGCAGGGCTTGATTATCCCGGAGTAGGACCGGAGCATTCCTATCTTAAGGATATAAAGAGAGCTGAGTATGTTCCTGTTACCGATAGGGAGGCGGTGGAAGCCTTTGAATATTTATCGAGAACAGAAGGAATTATCCCTGCCATAGAAAGTGCTCATGCAGTTGCACATGCAATGAAGCTAGCGCCCACTATGGATAAGGATAAAATTCTTGTCATTAATTTATCTGGCAGAGGAGATAAGGATGTGGCAGCGATTGCACGTTATAAGGGGGAGGACATACATGAATAGAATAGAGAATGTATTTTCTAAGGGTAAAGCATTTATCCCGTTCATAACAGCGGGAGACCCATCTATAGAGCTGACCGAGAGGCTTGTCTATGAACTGGCGAATGCGGGGGCTGATTTAATTGAGCTTGGGATTCCGTTCTCAGATCCTGTAGCAGAAGGAGCAGTGATACAGGCAGCAGATAATCGGGCTCTTTCTTCAGGAACTACTACGGATAAGATATTTGACATGGTAAAGAGAATCAGAGAAACCTGTGATGTTCCGATTGCATTTATGACTTACGTTAACCCAGTATTCTCCTATGGAACCGAAAGATTTATATGTAGGAGTAGAGAGGTAGGGGTGGATGCAATAATAGTACCCGACTTACCTTATGAGGAGAGAGAGGAGATTAAGCCCTATTGTAAGGAACATGAAATTACATATATATCGATGATTGCACCGACCTCGAAGGAGCGTATAAGCACTATAGCGGATGAGGCGGAGGGCTTTATTTATTGTGTATCCTCATTGGGTGTAACAGGTGTAAGGCAAGATATAGGAGACGCCTCGGCCGACATGATAAAAAGTGTTAAGGCAGTAAAGGATATCCCCTGTGCGATCGGCTTTGGTATATCGACCCCCGATCAGGCAAGAGCTATGGCAAAAATCAGTGACGGAGTAATAGTGGGAAGTGCCATAGTAAGAATAATTGAGAGGTACGGTAAGGAATGTATAGCTCCTGTAATGGAATATGTAGGGACTATGCTTAAAGCTATTACCTTTTCGGTACCAGGTACCAAACAATTCTCAAACAATTGCAACAATTTACACGGGTAGATGGGACCGCATCATAACCTATAAGTCGCCTACATTCGACAATAGCCACTTGAAAAATTCTATTATCTTTGCAATAATTGATAAAAGAGACATTATATTATTTAACATTGATTGCGAAGGGTGGATGTAGGCATGAAGGAACTAATTAATCACAAGGTGGAACCCAATATAATTGAGCAAGCGATTATTAAGTGGAATGTTCCCGAACTTAGAAAGCATCTTATCGATCTAAACCTATTACAAAATTCTGGATACAATTTAAAGGAAATAGAGCAGCTGCATATTAACGTCTTTGCTATAAAAATTCCAAATCCGAGCCAGATGACTTATTTTGAGAAGGCGATTTATTCTAATGATATTAAAACTATAGAAAATTACTATTATTATATGAAGAAAAATAAGGATATTCAGGAGCGTTATGGGTATACCGATGGTGATATTGTAAAAATCAAAACCATGTATATAGACGGTAATATAGCATTAGCTACCAGTCTGGATGATTACTATGAGATTGCCTGTAGATTAAACAAACTGCAAAACAACAAAAACAGAATGGCGGAAGGATACTTTAATAGATATCTGGAGGCATCTGATTTGACATATGAAAAGGAAGCTATAAATAACTTGGTAATGATATACCGGGATGAAGAATATTTACCGGGACGTAGAGATATTTTTTACAAATTAATTGATAAATTTCCCAGGATGCTTGAATATTCACAGCTGGCGCGTTCCTTTCATATTGAGCTATTATATAGTGATTATAGTAATAACAACCGTTATCAGGAGATTTGCAAATTAGGGGATGAGTATGAGAGGCAATTAAATATTTTATCAGACAAGCATAAGAAGGGCATTATTTCCAAGGACGTGAAGGATGAGGAAGAAAAAAAGTATGTGTTGGAGGATAAGGCCAAATATTTATATGCAATATCATACGCTAAAAATAATGGAAACGCATGGGAGTATTTTAATAAGTACGGATTATATATTCAAACCAATGTAGCTTATATGAAGGAATTTTTGGAGGCCTCTAAGGGTTATCTAAAAATATATCTGGGTCTTAAAGAGGGGAGTGAAGAGAGAGAGGACTGCATTAAAATTCTACAAGCCATGGCGGCTAAGGCAAGAGGAAAAAGGGCTGGTGCTAATTATGAATTCCTCTTGTATCTTAATCGTGAATTCGGCTCTGAATATGGTGTTTGTTGGGATGAGCTTGAGAGCTTATATCAAAATGCGGATTATGAGATTGTTCCCTTCGAGCATAATGGATATGGAACATATTTATATGCATTGGTACAGGAATATAAGCGTATCCATAATAATATAGATGAATTTCCTTATAAGACAGAGTATCTGAAGCTGAAAAAGGAATATTACAGTTACTATAGTAGATGCATTGAGAATTATGTATTGAAAAGTCCTATCAATTCTGATGCAAGCAAAATCAAGATATTATGTATCAATAATTGTGTAGCTAATGGAGAGAGAAAATTTTTACAGGACAAGGGATATAGACCTCTTCAATCAATACCACGATATATGTGTTTCTTTCCCGAACAGGATCCGGAGCTGTATGCTAAGTACGAGGATATTATTCAAAGGGCCTTGGAATCGGCCAAGGAATCAAATAAAAAAACAAGGAATATGCTTAAGAGTCTAAGAATATCAATAATTCCTGAGGCAAAGGAAGAATTTGATGAAAATACTGAAGAATTGCTATCGGAAATTAGCTTTTATGTATGGAAGAAGATTCAGCTAGACTATGATAATAGTAAGGACCAATGGCTTATACTTGCTAAGATATATGAAGCTTATATGAATAGGTATAAGGAGCTTGCTAGATATGAAAGAGTAGCCGAGAAAAGGGCGGAGTATAATGAAATAAGAAGGCAATGGGCAGATAAGATAGCTGTAGCATTGCAGATTAGAGCGGAGTTATATTTTGTTTATTATGATTGGTATGATCTATATCAGTTTTATCTTGGACAAGTCAAATATAGAACTATTACTATTAAGGAAAGCTTGTATTGGGTTGAATTGGCTTATGAATTGTATCTTGAGATGCTATATAAGATTCAAGATGATTCTGATCGGGTTGGAAGGCATGTTGAAGGATTGCACAAGTTTTATATGTGGAAGGATAGGAATGGACTCTTTAAATTGTGCATTAAAAATAATAAGACCCTAGCATCTCGATATATTGAGTCCTTAGCTAAGCTATATTATCAATATAGTCAGTATAGGTTTTTACAATTTGCGTTTGAGATAGCAAAAGAGACAGGTGAATATAAGGTATACTTGAAGAATTTCTTAAAAGCACTGGTGCAGTGGGAAATGGCTCAGCTTCTAAAAAACATTCATTATCTTTTATTTATTAAAAATTATGATATGGCCCGGGAGTTCTATGACTACAGCGTGGAGCATATCAATAATACGCCTCTTGTACTAAGTCTAACCAAGGAGCTAATTGAGGGACTTAAGGCCGGCGAAAAGCAAAGATATGTGAACGTCCTTAAAATGCTTGGGCACATATATCCAAATGTAAGGAATCATTATTATCGAGAGATACAGCCAGATGAAGGCTTAATGCTAGAAAACATAAAGGCCTTAGAATTCATCCTGCAATATTATACCAGTAGCAAGGAGCTTGTAGGGGAAATTGATTGCTCCTCTATTAATAATGCATTACATAAACAATTCATAAGTCTTTACTCATCTACTATGAATGAGGATTACTTAGAAAAAATGCTTGAAGCATTGATACTGGCTGGAAGAGAAAGAAACCACCTGCCCTATCTTTATAGAGCAATCACCATCTGCTATCGATATGATAGGCTTAATTCCTATACCGATTCTATAATTAGAAATGAGAGTTCAACCACTGCCTCTTATAAATTAAAGGAGTGCCAAAAGCAAATAGAGAGGCTGAAGGATACATTCGGAGAAGAAGGCAGAGAGGTTTTTAATGAGCTATGTGACCTTAGGATTTACTCTGAAGATATAGAGGATAATAAAAAATTTATAAGGCATTATATACTTAGTGGCAAATATAGAGTGACGGATGAGCTTCGGGATTATCTGCTGTCAATTAATTTGATTAGCACGGCATGGCTAAGACTATATTTTGAGGAAAATGATAAGATAGAAGAGGATAGCTCCTTTGCTGAATATGCCATGGCATTTGACTCTGTACGTCAGGTGATCGAGATTCTTGAGAGTAGTAGAGGATCTAGGAATTTGCTTATAAATATAGATAACTTTAAGGCATGTGTATATAATCCTGTGGGGAAGGAAAAAAAGAAGCTAGGCCACAATTACAAAGCACCTGTAGATAATTCAGTGGTGGATAGGATAACTAAAGCAGAGGATCCGTATATAAAATTACTTAAAGACTATATGAAAGACCACAGTAATTATCCAAAAAAGGACTTGGAGCTTCTACACCATTTCTTTACATTAATGTCAGAGGATACGCCATACAACAGAGGAATATCTCTCTATAAGGTAATTGATTCTATTAATGAAGAGTCCAATTACAAGAATGAGCAATGTGTTAGTCTGTTGGAAGGGCTTTATAAAAGGACTCGTGAGCCTTCATATCTAACGGCATTAGCGAGACAGCATGCAAAGGCATATGAGTATAAAAAAGCAGAGGATTATTATGCACAGATATTAGAATTAGCCGAGGACAATGAGGTGTTGGCTGAAAGGTATGCCTATATAAAGCCTATTAGGCAAGCCGTATATTTACTCGATTTGGCAATGAATGGGAAAAAGGTTAGATTAGAGGATAGCGTTAGCATAAAGCAATATTGTGAGGTATTGGCCTATATATCAGAAAAATACGATAGAGACCTTAAGCGTGTTATGCAAGGAATGGAAGAGGATGATAGAAATTTATTAGGCTATATAAGCCAATTAATATTTGAAGAGAGTAAAAAAGAGGTAGAAAGAAATTATGAGCTATTATTAAAAAAGCTACTCTTATTGAGGGACACTAGGTATTTTGATCACTTGCTTCCTAATCTATATCAGTGGAGCAAAAGTGAGGTCTTCAAATTCTCCTTAGAGCATCATGAAGACAAAAAAATTCAGAATATTTTGAAGGACAGAAAAAACAAGCCTATATTAGTATTAAGCAAGCAAAGTAAGAGTCTCGGTCAAAAGCTAATATATATAGATTATGCAAGACAAGCCTATAATGTTAATGTGAATTTTTCGGATGAGAGCCAGGATTCACCCTTACTTCAGGAGGCTATTAATGAATTTCATAGTAAGGATAGACCTAAAGAGATATCGGAGCTATTTCGCCAGTTAGAGAGAGAAAAGGGCATACATAGTCGAAAGAAAATATTACTTCATATATTATCCTATCAATTCGAAAATCCTGAGGATAAGGAGGCTGATAATAAGCTACAAAGGAAGCTACAATTAGCAAAGGCTGAATTAGGCTATCTCTTACACATAGATGAGTTTGAGAGGAATGATTATGAAAAGAGTATTAGGTTGCTTCATGAGGGCGTAAGGTTCTTGGGAAACAACAAAGCAGATTGCCTTTACTTATTAGAAAGGATGAGAGAAAGATATTTTGTGCTATTGGATATAATTCATCAGATACACTTTGACAGAGCACTAAAGCTTTTTCCTATTATAGCCAGTGATATGCAAAGGCTATTACAGATACTTAATAACCCGAATAACTCTGAAAATGTCATCTTAAGAGACATGGTATCGGCTATATATCGCCTTCAGACATTTGGTAATCCATTAAATCAAGACAGTGATGTCCAAATATTAGAGACGGTTATAGATTTAATCAACAATATAAAGGATAAGGATAATAAAATCGATAGAAATAGATGGCTGTCTTGGATATATCGAGAGCTTATTCAAATAGTAAGCAGGGATACAATTGTTGATTATAGGTATTTCATTGATCGCAAGGAGAATACCAAAGTATCATTAGAAAGATTCTATAAGAGAGTAAAAGGGGATACCGACCATATTAACCTGTATGGTCCGAAGGGGATGGGAGTATCCTCCTTACTCAAGCAGTGTTATCAGCAATATATTAAAGAGGCCTTGGCTGGTGGGGATTTGTTCTTGTATCTTGATGGCAGGGAAATAAACAATTCCTACAATAAAAGGGACTTTTATAGGTGGGTATATGAGCAAATAAAGGTAGGAATTCAAAGGATAAGTGAATTCAATCCCAAGTGGGATGAAAGGCTCCTTGAGATTATGGAGCAATATGAGGAACCGTTACATTGTATTGATGCTATCAGTGAAGATGAGGATATTGAGAGAATTCATCTGTTCATAGACCATTATGAGGAATTTCAAAGAGATAAAAAGGAAGAAACAGACCTACTCCTAAAGAGATTAGAAATCAAAGGAGCACATCTTGTGGTAGGATCAGAAACTGCTATTAAGGTAGAGCTTGTGGATTTTTCAGCGGTAGAGCTGAGTGGATTTACAAATAATGAAACCAAGGATTACATAGAAAGTCGTATAAAATATAAGGATGAGATTATAGGAACAGTTATTCCCGAGACCCTTTTTAAGCTAACAGAAGGCATACCAGCATTACTTAGCTGTTCGGTAGAATATATCCTACAGAGCAATAGCTTCTCTGAGGATGATATAAAGCAGCACCTTAAATATAAAGCAAGGCCTTTATTCAATCATTGGGAAGCGCTTGGAATGAATGCTGATTATCTAGAGAGTATTATGAAGAAGAATGATAAATCAGAGCATGACCTCAGTAATATCAAAGACGAGCTTAAGGACATGATTAAGGATGTACTTAAGGATGAGCTTATTGAAGTGCTTAAGGATGAGATTGAAACTACGGTGCATGCTAAGTTAGATTTGTCTTCTACTGGTGAAAAGGAAGTTAATTTGTCGGAATACAGCATGTCGGAGGATTACTGGGAGGAAATATATAAACTAGAAAAGGTTTATAAATATATAAAATACGGAGAGGCATCAAGAGAGAAGGACTCAAGGATTGAGGACAAATCAGATTATGATTTTAAGGGAAGCCTATCATACTATTTTACCGCGCTTGAAGAAACAAACAATATATTGCTGGTGGATATCTTCAAAGAGAAAATGCCAGATTATGATTTATCAAGAGCAAGTGGCTTTAAAGGAGAACGGTCTCTGAAATTACAAGGAAAAAGATTTAGGGATATTGACAAGGATACGACATTCACCTTAGGAAGCTATGGATTTTTTCTATATGATCTTAATGATCAATATAAAATACGCAATAGTTTGGGCTTTAATTTTTATCAATTTATTAGTAATTATAAAACAGCTACTGAGATCCGGAATAAGTCGATGCATGCAGGAGGACGGGTGACCGAGGAGGACTTTCATAATGCCTTATATTTATTATTTGGATACAAAGAATATAAGGAGAAGGATAAAAGGGATGGGGCCGAGCAATCGTCTAAATCTACGGATAATTCTCCAAATAATTCAAAAAGAACACAGATAAATACCGAGGTCCCGCCTATATTTGAGTGCATACTTAGGTTGGTTAAGATTGGACTAGGGTAAATATCTATAAAGACAAGAGAAATAAATTAGAAAAGGACTGGGAATATAGGAATCTAAACCGACCCCCAATCGTTAGATTTTTGGTCTAGCTTTTGGGGGTCGGTTCAGCCTTTTAGGCCGATGCTCCTTTTTTCTTGCTTAACACTTTCGTATTGATGGAGGGGTCATAAGTGATTCCTATAATATTATTCATATAAGATGCTACATACAATCGCTCAAACATTAAAAATGTAGTGAATTTGTAGGGATTTATATGCTATAGTAATATATGGAAAACCATTGAAAGGAGTAAAATTGTGGGATATAAAATATTGGCCGTGGACGATGAACCTTATATTTTACAGCTTTTAAAGGATTATTTTGAACTAGAAGGATACCTTGTTATGACATCTAAAAATGGGAGGGAGGCAATTGAGAAGGCCTCCTTTGGACCTGATTTAATTCTGCTCGATATCAATATGCCTGAGATAGATGGAATAGAGGTGTGCAAGCGCATTAGGGACCACGTTAGTTGTCCAATAATTTTTCTAACAGCGAAGGTAACGGAGCAGGATAGGATCAACGGGCTTATGATTGGGGGAGATGATTATATCATAAAACCATTTAACATTGATGAGCTAGGGGCTCGGGTTATGGCACACCTTCGGAGAGAATCAAGAGGTGCGAAGAAGGATATGGTCAAGTTCGTCGGTGGACTAACTGTTAATTTTAACGAACGCTGTCTTTATTGTGAGGAGGATGAGATTCCATTAACAAAGACAGAATTTGATATACTGGAATTTCTTTGTATGAACAGAAGACAGGTTTTCTCAAAGGAACGAATCTATGAGAACATCAGGGGTTATGACAGTGAGGGTGATAGTAATATCATAACGGAGCATATCCGACGGATTAGGATGAAGATAGCGGAGCATACCGAGCAGAATCTAATCGAGACAGTATGGGGAGTGGGATATAAATGGATTGGTTAGATGAAATCATAGAAAAATATAAAATAAGGATTAACAACTTGTCGATTAAAAGGGCTTTGATGATATACATCATTACCTGCGTTATAGTTGTTATTGTACTGTCAGTAATAACTCAGTCGGTATGTTTAAGCTGGGACAATCATATCTGGTCTAAATATTATGCAGAGAATCAAAATATGGTCAGAGAATCGATTGTTTATTATAGAGATATGAGCCAGTTGAACGAATTGGACCGGGTGCTGGTCAATGTCATTGATTTTATTCAAACCTGGAGTATCATTATTTATTCTATTATTGGTATTATGGGGACATCGTATCTATTTTATAACCATAAATTGAAGGCACCATTGGAGATATTAAGAGAAGCTACAGATAAGGTTGGTAGGAATGATCTGGATATTGATCTGTATTATGATAATAAGGATGAAATGGGGGAGCTATGCCGATCCTTCGATATAATGCGAAAGAGGCTGATTGAGAATAATCAGAGAATGTGGGAGATGATGGAGGAACAGAAACGGTTGAATGCTGCTTTTGCCCATGACCTGAGGACGCCGCTGACTGTTCTTAAAGGATATACCGACCTGTTAGTTCAATATATTCCTGAGGAAAAAATATCTCAGGAAAAATTACTTTCGACACTTAAGATGATGTCAGAACAGATCTTAAGATTGGAGAATTATAGCAATACCATGAAGGAAATAAATAGTCTGGAAGAGCTACCACTTAAGCTTAGACCAGTAAATGCTATGGACTTAGAGAAAAAAATCCGTTCCATAACAGATATTTTGAATGGCATGGAAGGTATACATATTAAAGTGTTTAATAATATTTTCGACAACAGGAGACTTATATTGGACGAGACCATGATATTGGAGGTGTTTAATAATCTGATGTCCAATGCAATTCAGTTTGCTAAATCAGAAATTGAAGTCATTCTCTCCCTTGATGAGGATGGCAAGCAATTATTGTTGTCTGTTGCAGATAATGGCATAGGGTTTTCAAAGGCGGATTTGATTATGGCTACAAAGCCGTATTATACAGAACATAAGGAGCAGAAATCCGAACATTTCGGTATTGGGCTCTATATTTGTAAAATTCTTTGTGAGAAGCATCAGGGAAGCCTATTGCTAGAAAATCAGATGATGAATGGAGCAATCATAACTGCGACATTTACTTTAGGAAAAAATAATAATTCAAATGTAGATAAATTGTAGATATTTCATTGGTATTTTATATAGGAGGGTGCAATATATAGGATGACTGAAAACGGTACTGGATAAGCTGGCAGGCTGCATGATAGTTGCTTTAATCATCGTCATAATATATGCATCGCTCATATCAAATCACGAAGAAAGGAAGTTCTTATGTCTACAGAAACAATTGAAATTAAAAATCTCAATCAGTTTTATGGCAGGAAGCAGGCGCTGAAAAACGTCACTCTGAATATAGGTACCGGGATGTTTGGCCTTCTCGGGCGTAATGGTGCCGGTAAGACCACTCTGATGAAGGTATTAGTCACACTGCTTCCGGTGTCACAGGGAGAGGTAACTGTATGCAAAATACCTGTAGGTAAGGAAGCCCAGATAAGGAAAATTACAGGCTATCTACCGCAGGAATTTTCCATGTACGCTAATATGACAGTCTATGAAGCAATGGATTATTTGGGTGTACTTTCCGGTTTAAGAAAGGCAGAGCGAAAGGACAGAATTCCATCTCTGCTGGAAAAAGTGAATCTAAAGGATAAGAGCAGAGTAAAGATAAAGGCTCTGTCTGGGGGTATGAAACGCCGACTCGGAATCGCCCAGGCAATTCTACATGATCCAAGAATCCTGATTGTCGATGAACCGACAGCCGGTCTAGATCCGGAGGAAAGGGTACGCTTTCGAAATCTGCTCTGCGAGATTGCACAGGAACGTATCGTCATCCTATCCACCCACATTGTCGGGGATATCGAAGCCACCTGTGAGAGGATCGGTGTGCTAGAGGAGGGTGAAATCATCTATCAGGGATCGGTAACGGAGCTGATTGAAAGAGCAAAGGGTAAGATTTATGCTGCAGAGATCAACCATATTGAGCTGACAAGGTTGAAGGAGGAGTATCCGGTCACCAGCATGGTTAGTAATGGAAATCATGTTAATGTCCGCTTTATCTCAAAGGATAAGCCATTTGATGGAGCCGAGGCTTGTGAGGCCAATGTGGAGGATGCGTATATATATCTGATGCAGGAGAAACGGGGTGAGATGTAATGCTATTAGAATTATTTCTCATAGAATGTAAGCGGATTTTAAAATGTTCTACATATTATGTCCTCATAATATGTATGCTCTTATTCTATATCACTCAAATAGGTAATTTTGAAATGATTGAAAAGCCTGTACAGGGACTTGATGATTATGGAACGAGATATAGTGAAGATGAGAATATAATTATGGATGAAACCTTAAAAACCATAATCAGGGAATTTTCGGCAAACAGTTATGTTACTTATCCGATTGGTTTTTATAAGGAGGTTATCCTAAATGAAGAAAAGCAATTGAAAATAGCTGGAGTTCTGGCAGAGGTCACTGGTCTTAAGAAGGATGACCTTATATCAGCCATAGATGTATACTATTCCAGCGATGTGCCTACAAGAGAAGAGCTGGGGCTAACCATAAAAGAAGATATGACTTATGAGTATTTTAAAGAGCTGATGGATCAGGCTAACCAGATATTAGGCGGAGGATCAAGATATAGAAGCAGTATCCTGCAGACGAATGCCTGGGTACCTATGACCTATGAGGACGCGATGAGGGAATACAATTCCATTGTTTATAATGATCATCTATCAGGGGCATTTGCAAGACTGTTCAGTGATTATATGGGTATTATCCTAACGATTCTTCCTGTATTTCTGGCGGTAACCAGAGGACTCAGGGATAAGAGGGCAAGAGCAAACCAGGTTATCTATTCAAGAGCTGCATCCTCCTTTAATATTATCATTAGCAGATATCTGTCTATGCTAGTGATGATTATGGTACCAGTGCTATTGATGGGAGGCTGGATGACCCTTCAATGTGTCTATAACGGCAGTGGGGAGGGAATATTCGTGGATGTCTTCGCATTTGCTAAATATACATTTGGCTGGCTTCTGCCCGGTATCATGATTTCCACCTCAGTCGGAGTGTTTTTAACTGAGCTTACCGAAACAGCTATCGGCATTCTGGTTATGGGCGTATGGTGGTTTGCAAGCATCTTTATGGGAATTGTAACGCTAAGGGGAGGATATAGTCTGAATCTGATTCCGCGACACAATACCCTAGGAAATTATCAGATATATCAGGAGAATTTTAATATTCTGGCGCTGAATAGAGGAATATATACCCTGGCAGCAATAATTTTAACAGTGGCAGCAGTATATATATACAGCATGAAACGAAAGGGGAAGCTGATTATCCATGGCAAGATATCTTCAAATCGGAAAAGTAAATCTAAGGCTTAGTCTGTTACCAAGCTTGCTGTTATCAGTTGTGCTCCTGCATCTATCACCTTTGGTTATGGGAGTAGAGAATCTGGATGCTTCTAGAACAGCTGCGGTGCTGGAGATGTTTGTTGCGCTCATAGGAATTATTCTTATTACCCCGATTAATCTGCCGGAGCAAAATAAGGATATCAGGGATCTGGTGGAAGCAAAATATACTTCCATAACGGTAATTCTCCTGATTAGGTTAATAGAAGCTATTGTGAGCCTAGCAATACTTATAGGTGGATACATAATATTTTTAAGACTTAATCACTGTAGCTTTCCACAATTACAGTTTTACCTTGGAACTCTGGCAGAGGCTTTGTTCGTTGGGGGAATCGGCTTCTGTGCATACAGCATCTTTAATCAGATAGCGATAGCCTATATGCTTCCGCTTGTATACTATATAGTATCCATAAGCCCGGGAAGGAAGCTATTAAAGGATTTCTACTTATTCTCCATGCGTTATGGAAGCTATCGAGAGAAGTTTTATTTAGCGGTTGCAGGTGTAATCCTTATCATATTCGGACTTGGATATCCTTATATTGTTAAGAGATTTTTGCCCAGGAGGTATTTAAAAAACGGGTTGGTATGACACCAAAAAAATACCAGTACCAATCACGGTACCAGGTACCGTACCTGGTACCGTGATTGATTAGAAAAATGTTTAAGGTATAATTTCATAGGAATTTATGCTATTGTTAAGATATATAAGCATGAATTTGCAGATTAAGCTCAGGACGCTAGGCTGCTCATTCGTAGAAGACAGAAGGTGTAACATGATGGAAATATCCTTAGATAAAGTTAAAAAGTACCTTGATACATCGCTAATATTGGAGAGCGTGACCTTTAATATTACAGATGGTGAGAAGGTTGGTATAGTAGGTGAAAATGGTAGCGGTAAGACCACAATACTTAAACTAATCGTGGGAATTCTTAAGATGAATTATTGTGCTGGCTATCCCTATGCTCCGGTACCTCCGGGATATGATGAGGGATGGGTTAATACCCCTAAGAATGCATCTATAGCATATTTGGATCAGATACCCGGGTTTCCGGAGGGGACCAGGGTGATTGATGTATTAAAGTCGGCATTTACAGAGATTTATCAGCTGGAGAAAGAAATTCATGAGTTGGAGAATCAGATGCAGCATACCACCGACGGGGATGATTTGAATAGAATCTTGAGAAGATATAGTGAGAAGGTCTCACTATTCGAATTAAAGGAAGGTTATAATATAGAGGAGAAGCTAAATAGAGTATGTAAGGGCTTGAATTTCGGTGATGAGTTCCTAAATCAGGAGTTCAATCTACTTAGCGGTGGTGAAAAGACAACCGTAACCCTGGGAAAGCTTCTAATCGATATGCCTGATGTGTTGCTCCTTGATGAGCCTACTAATCATCTTGATATGGAATCGGTTGAATGGCTTGAGGAGTATCTTAAGAGCTATAAGGGGATTGTAATTGTAGTGTCCCATGATAGATATTTTCTTGATAATGTGGTTACTAAGATTATTGAGATAGAGGGTAAGGAAAGTGATACATATGTTGGGAATTATTCGAGCTACTTGATACAGAAGGATGAGAAGTTAAGAATACAGCTTGAAGATTATTTGGAGCAGAACAAGAAGATTAAATCTATGGAGCAGACGGTGAAGCAATTAAGGGATTGGGCGGCTAGGGCTGACAATACTAAATTCTATAAAAGAGCCGCAAGCATGCAGCTAAAGCTTGACAAGATGGAGAGAGTTGATAAGCCGACAGATAAGCAGAATATGAAGCTAAATCTCAAGCAAGCAGACCGCTCCGGAAGGATTACTATAAGCGCAAAGGAATTATCAAAGAGCTTTGGGCAAAAGACATTATTTTGTAATGCTGAGATGGAGATTTATTATGGCGAGAGAGTGGCGCTTATTGGTTCAAATGGTAGTGGTAAGACCACATTTCTTAAGATGCTCTTGGAAGAGGAAATGCCTGATGCCGGTAAGGTCCAGCTAGGTGCAAGTGTTATGCCAGCATATCTTCCGCAAAACATTACATTTAAAAATGATGAGCTTACAGCCTTGGAATATTTCAGGGAGGATATCTCTATATTGGAGGGAGATGCGAGAGCATATCTAGCTAAGTTCCTCTTTTATGGCAATAGTGTGTTTAAGAGGATAAAGCTATTGTCAGGCGGGGAGAGGCTTCGCCTAATGCTTGCCAGGCTATTATATAATGATATCAATTTGTTGATACTTGACGAGCCAACCAACCACCTTGATACTAGATCGATTGAGAGTATTGAGGAGGCCTTGGAGTCATTTAGGGGCACGATTCTATTCATCTCCCATGACAGATACTTTATCAATAAGATTAGCAACAGGGTAATTGCTATAGAGGATGAGGGCTTACAAAGCTATCTTGGCAATTATGATTATTATAAGAGTATTAAGGATAGAGAGAGGCAGCAGAAGGAAGAATCAAAGCAAAGAGCTGAAGAACCTGGCAGACTTAATAAGAAGCCTGATAATACCTCTCAGTCTGGTAAGTCTAAAAAGCCCATTAATGATAAGCATGGAAGCGGTAGGAAGCCTGCAGGGAATCCG